>Ga0272443_10001904_pt1 | contig 28354 bp, 18 predicted proteins | sample SSMAcet12_FD_193581 | JGI IMG/M metagenome (GOLD analysis project Ga0272443, IMG submission 193581) | Marine sediment archaeal communities from Little Sippewissett salt marsh, Falmouth, MA, United States - SSM-Acet-12 | ecosystem: Environmental > Aquatic > Marine > Wetlands > Sediment ... | reverse complement strand
GATCGGACAATCATAGACAAGAAATCGATCGTCTGAGGCAAAACAGATGCGCGGCCAGGTGATCTTCTGCGACACTTTCAAGACCTTAACCGAACCATCCGCGACCGAGACCAAAATGATCTCAAATCCCCCGGAGTAATACTTTCGGGCGGCTATGTATTTCCCATTCGATGACCAACAGGCCGGGTACAGTTCGTGGTCCTTATTACTGTACAACGTGCGGTCGTCTGAGCCGTCGATCCCAATGACGCACAGGTCATAGGTTCCGTGCGCATTCGTCCAGCAATACGCAATCGACTTGCCGTCAGGGGAGATCACGGAATTGAGCGCGAACCGAAAGTTCTCCTTACCTCCCGTCTTGCCCTCGGTAAGCCGCTGCGTGTTGCCAGTCGCGATTTCGCGCACGGCCAGATCCCCGGTCTCCCAGTCTGTGTGCGAGAGGTATCGCCCATCCGGCGATGGGCCGCCGTACGTGTCAACGCCGGGGCCCGACCATACTTCACGCAGTGTCGTTGCTGGCTCAGCCTGGGCAATCGCTTTCTCCGGTAGGAGATTCTCCATCACCCAGAATTCGCGTTCCGCCGCGGATGCATGGCAGGAGACCAGGATATGCTGGCCATCTGGATGGACGCTCAGGCCGTAAAACCTGTTTATCTTCAATCCCAGTTTCTCAGTCTGTCCGCTCTTCCTGGAAATCCGGTATAGCGGATGCTTGCCGCCGCCCGGCTCGTTGCCTGAGAAGAGGATGTAGTTGCTGTCGGCCGTCCAGGTGATTGGCTTGTGACTTGACGCCATCTTCTCGAACTCGGGTAGCGCGCGAACCTCTCCCCCAGAGGCCGGCATAATCTTCAGGGATGCCGGGCCACTGCCTCGCAGCGCTAACCACTGGCCGTCCGGCGATAAGGCCAGGGTATGTACGAACATCTCTAAGGGCGGACGAGAGAGCACGGTCTCTTCGCCGGTTTGGAGATGGCGAGAAATAACTTCCGAAGTCTTTTCCCTCGGATTAGGCCTCACGTAGAGAACAGTCTCTCCTTCGGCGGACCATGCACATGCATGACTTCGAAGCAGGTATTTCATTCTCCCCGTTTCGACGTCTATCTTGTAGACTCCAGAGACATGATCCTCGTCATCGGCCACAAAGAGAATTGAGCGCCCATCGGGAGACCAGCGAAGACTTGAGTGCCTGCGGATATCGCCCCGATCCAGCGGAAATTCCTGTTCCTGTCCGGTCTCAAGAGAACGAATACAAAGCGTATTGCCACGGCTGTCATGGTAAACATGGGCGAAACGTTTCCCCCCGGGCGCGTAGGCGGCCACTATGTTGGAGCCTTCATGGTGCTGGATCGCTTTCTTCAGCGGACTGGTGATTCTCCCCGTCACCGGGTCAAGTATGGTGACATAGACATCGTCGTTCGGCTTGACGGTGCTGTAGTAGTAGGCTCCTGTTTTGGCATATCCCATCGGTTCGAATGGGCCTAGATTCTCCTTGGCCAGTCGGGGGCCGCCAGCCCCCCGACCGTCAGCGACGGCAATGAGCCATATACCCAGGGTGCCGGTTCGATCGCTGGCGAAAAGGATATTTCTACCATCAGGAGTCCAGCCGAGCACGAACTCGTCGGCGGGGTGTTCAACCAGCGGCATGTCGGCGGTACCGTCGAGTGACATTACCGAGATGTCGTGCTTCCTTGAGCCTTCTTGGGGATAGGAATAAGCAATGTACTTCCCGTCCGGGGAGAAGGACATCTCCTTCGGCCAGTCAGGATAGCCGCCCGCCCTTCTCAGGCTACGCACCGATCCGTCCGCCGCAGAGACTAAAGCGATCTGACTCTCGCCGTCCTTGCCAAGGAGGCACGCCAGGATGTGCTCACCATCGGGTGACCAATCGTAGACGCGGGCCCATTCGGGGCTGTAGAGAGCGCGAGCCTTGGACTCAGTGAGGCCAATGACGCGTAAATCCATGGAACTGGCGCCTCGCGCCTGAGAGGCCCAACAGTAGACTATCTGTTGGCTGTCGGGCGACCAGCATGATGAGTAGGCACTGCCGTGAGACGCATCCCAGGTTTCCTTATTGGTGAGATGTCGCCGGGCGCCGCTGGCGATTTCGTAGAGCGCCAGGTCACCAGTCTCCCAGTCCACATATGAAAAGTACCTGCCATCCGGAGAGGGCGCTCCCATGGGCCCGGCGTAGGAATCGGACCAGAGTCGTCGAAGGGCGATACGCAGGAGGGGCTGAGCATCTTGGACTGCGGCCGCCTCCGTGCGCCGGTGGTCAGGCAAGGAGAAAACGGCGAGGACGGCTATCAGAAAAGCGGCAAGGGGCGACCATTGGTGGGAACTGGTTTTGAATCGGGCGATCATGGTCATTCTCCTTTCGACGTTTGAGGGGTCTTCGAGAATGCCGGCGACGGAGGGGACGTACTGAGGTTGTGCAAATCGTTCGAGGAGGTTGACGATGGTGCGGCCGTATTGAACGCGTTCCTCCGGCGCCATGCGCGACAGCGACAACGCGTCGCAGGCCATTTCCTGGTCGGCCCGCATACGATGGAAGGCCAACCACAGCAGCGGATTGAACCAGTGCAGGATTTGCAGTATGGCGGTCCACCAGCCAACGTAGATATCTCGACGCTTCAGATGCGCCAACTCGTGGAGAAAGACGTAGTGCAACTCGTCCAGCGACAGGCCTTCGAGCACCCCCTGAGGCAGAAGCAGTCGGGGACGCACAAACCCGAATAAGGCGGGACTCCTGACGTTGTCTGTCACGACGACCCCGAGAATTGTCTGGACACCCATCTGCATCTTCGCGTCCTCGAGCAATTCCAGAACCTGCTGATCGGTAACCGGCCGCTCATGCTTGACCGCCCACCAGAGTACCAGGTTGCATGCGAAGACGTAGCCGCCCAATAAAATGGCACCTGCCAGCCACACTAGGGAAGCGGTTGGTCGGACTTTCACAAGCCAGTCCTGAATCCGGACGTCTTCGTTCGCCGGAGCCTCGACGGCAGTTGCCCCAGCCGTTGAAGACTGAGCCTGGCTGCCCTCTCGCGCCGGCAGCGCATCCTGTTCGTTCTCAGAGGCAGAGGCCGCAGTCGGCCCCGATACGAGCGACTGGGGCGCAGGCGGACGTTCGTGCCTGCTCTCCCTCCTCCCTTCGACAACCATCTGCTGCGTTCCCGCAGTCATCCTCGTCACGGCGCGGCCCCAAAACTGTGGCGAAAACACATTGTATATGCTCAGACGGCTCGCCGGAGCCCAGGGCAGCGAAAGCCGGACCAGAAGAACAAGCCACAAAGCCCATTGCCATCTCGCCCCCACGCGGTTTCGCATGAGCATTCTGATCAGGAAGATCAGGCAGACCACAAGGCTGCCCTGCCAAGTCACCTTCAGCAGCCACGCAGAGAACGGCCAAATGTTGATGCCCAAAGCACTCATCGCATCCCCTTTCACTGGCTCTTCTTGCCGCTCGGGCTCTGCCCGGCGAGGATCTGTTTCAGGCGATCGATCTGTTCGGCGGATAGCCGCTTCTCCTCGATCAGGGCAGCCAGCATCGGCTCGATCGGTGCCCCTCCGAAGCGCCGCAACAATGACCGGGTCTCAGCCTTGATGCACTCGGCTTGGCCGGCAAGTGGGTAGTAGTGATATTGACGCCCATTCTTCTTGAAGCCGAGCGCCTTCTTCTGTACCAGCCGATTGATCAGCGTCCGGATCGTCTCCCGCTGCCAAGGCGTTCTCCTGGAGACAACGTCCACGATATCATTGACTGTCAGCGGTGAGTTCTCCCAGAGGGCCCTCATCACTTCCCACTCGGCTTCCGAAATCTTCGGGGTCTTCTTCATGGCAACCTCCACACTGTTACATGTGTAACACTTTTAAGTGTTACAGGTGTAACACATCAAGTCAAAAGAAATCCTCGATTTTGCCTAAGTTTTTTTGCCCCCCCTAACGGTAGCAGTCAGCCGGGCCAATTGCCGTTGTCTCTGCCCCGCTTTCCCACAGGAACTGCCGCAGATGGGTGCACAGGTGGCACTTGCTCGCGTACGCTGCCAATCGCTCGTAGCCCAGTGGTTCAGCGCGCTCGAGCAAGCCGTGAGGCCCTCGTTCGCACAGGGTCCGAATGACGTTGTCCCGCTCGGGGGCAAACTCTTGCCACATCACTTCGAGGGGCGTTTCGTTGATGTTCCCCACGATGATCCCGCTACACGTACCGCTGAAGACATTGCCATAGGGATCGATGTGGACGCCTTTGGCGCCGAGGAAATCCGCCAGGCAATTCGAATTCGCCAAAGCCTCGGTCGGCTTCGAGGCCAGCAGGTCCGCCAGGTGATCGGCGGCACGTCCCGTGAACCGGCACGGGTGGTCACGCGACGTCTCCAGGTACACCCTGTCACGCTCGTCTTTGGCCAGGGGTCTCCCGTCGGCCGAGGACTGGAGATATTGTTCCCATCGTACCAGGACACGGTCGGGACCCAGCATCTCCCGGGCGAGGTCGGCCAGCCGCCGGACCGGCTGGATCGGCACGAACTCCTGATGGAATGGATCGACGCTGATCTTGAGGCGCTGCACGCCCAGCCTGATGAGTTGTCGCAACCGGTCGCGAACCAGCGCCGCGTCCGTCGCCCAGAATCCATTGGTTTCGAGCAAATCGACCGGACCGAGATCCTGTTGCTTTCCTTCGGTGAGAATCTGCACGAGATGGTCCCAGTGCAGGAAGGGTTCACCCCCGGTCAGGTGAATCTTGGCGCGCTCGCCCGCCAGAACGCGGAGCGAACGCCAGGCCACCAGGCATAACTCGACCGGCATCAGTCCACCCTTCTGGGGGGTGCAATGGTAGTAGCAAAACTCACACGCGGCGTTGCACCGATACGTCAGCAGCAGGCCGGCCGAGCGCCACAGCTTGAACTTCGGCTCATTCCGAGCTCGCGATCGATTGTACGCGTTGTCAGACAGATCCAACATGGTGTCAGGCCTCAGTCGCGCTACCATCTTTCGACGGCTTGGTCGCGCTGTGGTGTTTGCGCAGATGGACCTGGATCACGGTGATATCGGCCGGGGTGATGCCGCTGATACGCGAGGCGTGGCCCAGCGTCGCCGGACGAAAGGCCGAGAGCTTCTCCTTGGCCTCGACGCGCAGGTGCTCGATCGCCGTGTAATCCAGATCGGCCGGAACCTTCTTGCCATCGAGATTTCGCTGCAAATCCACCAGACGCTGTTGCTTGGCCAGATAGCCCTCGTACTTGGCGTCCACGGCCACCGCCTCCAACACGTCGCGTCCGTAGCCCCGCGCTTTGACTTCAGGCAGTGCCGCCAATTGCGCCGCCAGGTCACTGTTGGGCCGGCGCAACAGCTCCCACAGGCTGCGACCCTCTCGGCGGGTCGCCTGCAAATGCTCGCGCAACGCATCAATCTCGGCGAGTTTCTTCTCGAACCGCGCGTAGCGATCCGGGGTAACAACGCCAACCGCATGGCCGATAGGCGTCAGGCGGCGATCGGCATTGTCGGTGCGCAGCGCCAGGCGATATTCGGCCCGTGACGTGAACATGCGATAGGGTTCGTCGATCCCGCGCGTCATCAGGTCGTCGATCATCACTCCGCTGTACGCCTGGTCCCGGCCCAACACGATGGGCTCGGCGCTCTGGAGCTTGCGGGCCGCGTTGATGCCGGCCAGCAGACCCTGAGCACCGGCCTCTTCGTAGCCACTGGTCCCGTTGACCTGACCCGCCAGAAACAGTCCCGAGATCTTGCGGGTCTCCAGGCTGGGCCATAATTGGACCGGGGGACAATAGTCGTATTCGATCGCGTAGGCATAATGCATGATGCGCGCGGTTTCCGTGCCCGGCATCAGTCGGAGCATCTCCTCCTGCACTGGCCTGGGCAACGACGTGCTGATCCCGTTGCAGTAGATCGTCGTGCGAGCCTCATCCTCGGGCTCGAGAAAGACCTGATGCCGATCCTTGTCGGCAAAGCGCACGATCTTCGTCTCGATGCTGGGGCAATAGCGCGGCCCGATCGATTGGATCTGGCCTGTGTACAGCGGCGCCCGCTCCAGATTGTCGCGAATGAGCTGGTGAATCCGCTCGTTGGTGTACGTAATCCAGCACGGCGTTTGCGGCCGTTCGATACGCTCGGTCAGGAACGAGAACGGGACCGGCTCCGCGTCGCCTTCCTGGAGCTCGAGCTTCTCGAGAGCACAGCTCGCCGCCTCGAGACGCACCGGAGTGCCGGTCTTTAGACGCTGTACGTCCAGACCGAGCCGTTCGAGACTCGCGGACAGTTCGTTGGCGGCCGGCTCGCCCAGGCGCCCGCCTGGAAGCTGTTCGGTGCCGATATGCATGAGCCCGCGCAGGAAAGTGCCGGCCGTGACGATCACTGTCGCCGCACGATACACCGCGCCATCGCGGCAGCGCACGCCGCAAACCCGGTCGCCTTCGGCCAGGATATCCGTCGCCAACGCCTCGACGATCTCCAGGTTGGGCGTCTGCTCCAACGCACACCGCATGAAATCCTGATACTTGTACTTGTCCGCCTGGGCACGAGGGGCACGCACCGCCGGTCCCTTCGAACGATTCAGCAGACGGAATTGAATGCCAGTGGCGTCAATGGCCAGCCCCATCAGCCCGCCCAGCGCGTCGATCTCGCGCGCCATCTGCCCTTTGCCCAGGCCGCCAATGGCCGGGTTACAGCTCATCTTGCCGATGGTGTCCTTGCCCAGTGTGATCAGACAGGTCGCCGCGCCGATGCGGGCGGCCGCGTGAGCCGCTTCGATCCCGGCGTGCCCGCCCCCCACGACAATGCAATCGAAATCAGTCATCTTCAGAGGATCGGGACAGCGCCACGGCCGAGGCGATGGCGAAATTGGCAGTGTGCGTGATGCTGATGCTGACATGGGCGATGTTCAACGACTCGGCGATCCGCTTGACCTCACCGGAGAGCGTCACCTCGGGCCGTCCGGCCGCGTCGTTGATCACTTCGATATCGGTCCATTTGATCTTGCCCCGCCAGCCGGTCCCGACGAGTTTGAGAATGGCCTCTTTGGCGGCGAAGCGACCGGCGAACTTCTCGACGGAGTTCTTGCGGGACCGGGCATAGGCCTGCTCGGCCTCTGTATAGACACGATTGACAAAGCGGTCGCCGTGCCGTTCGACCATCTGTTCGATACGCGGGCAGTCAACCAAATCAATACCGTGCGCGATGATGTCCATGTGGTCCTCGAGGCGGTCAGTGGATGTGGATCACGGCGCGGCCGGCGTCGGGGTCACCGAGCGATATAGACGCTCCAGACAATCGTCGAGGAAGGGATCGATATCGGCCACACCGGTCTGCGCGGCCACCTCGTCGTCGAGACGCCGCAAGGCTTCCACCCGCCGTTCCGTCCGGATCCGCTCCTCCACCTGCTCCTGCACCTCGGCCAGCGGCATATAGGCCTTCTCTCGTTTCTCTTCGAGCTTGACGATGAACGCGTGCCCGGGAACATCGATCGGACCGGCGACCGATCCACACCCAGGCAACCCGGGCTCGAGTTTCTCGAAAACCTCGGCTAGAACCGAGTAGGGTTCCGCCAGCAGTTCCGGATCGCGGGCCGGCCAGAGGCCGCCCGAGCCGCGGCGATAGCCGTGCGAATACTCCTCCGCCAACTCGCCGAAATCCTCCCCGGCGCAGATTCTCGTCACCAGCTTCTCGGCCAGCGCGCGGGCCACCTTGACCGCCTGCATCGGATCGTTGTTCGGATCGTCCAACTCGACCTTGGCGATCTGGATGTCGATCAGGCGAAACTGCACCTCCCCGGGCCGGATGAAGACATTGTCTTTCATCTGGTCGTACGCCGCCATCATCTCACTGTAGGTGATCGGGCTGTTCTTGGGCAGCTTCGAACTGACCGAGTACTGCGCCAGGATCTGCTTCTTCTTGTATTCTTTGAACGTGGTCCGATTCAGCCCCAGGGCGTTGAGGGCTTCGTCGGCCTGGGCATTGTTGCCCCCGTGTTCCAGGACGAAACGGCGCAATTCCTTCTCGGCCACCCCGTCCAGGGTCTCGTCGGCTTTCTCCCCCAGCTCGTGTCGGGCCCGCTGATAGAGCACGATGTTACTGATCCGGCTGTTGAGCAACTGACGCATCTTGGGACGCGCCAACTGCTTGAACTGATCGAGCGTCGTCGCGCGCGCCACCTCGGCCAACTGTTGCCTGGATGCCGGTGTGGAGGCCTCCTGCGCCAAGAAGGAGGCAACGATTTCTTCGCACGTGATCGTCTCACCAACGACCATCAGTTCATCCGGCCGGACCGGCTTCGGCGCAAACGTCAGTCGCTCGATTTCCTCATCGGTCAGCGCGGCTTTCTTGCTCTCTCCGTCATTGCAGCCCGCCAACGCCAAAGCCAACAGCGCAAAAAGCCCTCCGAGGAGAACCAAGCCCCTTGTTCGAACCGTTGTTTCGCTATCGCCCATTACGAGCCTATCTCCAAACCATCAGAAGCGATGAAATCACCCTGCCTCTAATCCGGCGCATTCACTTGGCCCTTGAGACCGATTTCGTCGGCGACCTCGCGCATCGCGGCGATCGCGTCGGCGATCAGATCGCCCAATTCCACACCCAGCATCGCGGCCCCCTTCTCAATCACCTCTCTATTGACGCCCGCGGCGAAGGATTTCTCCTTCCATTTTTTCTTGACCGACTTGGGCTTCATGTCGAGAACGCTCTTGCTGGGCCGTACCAAAGCCGTCGCGGCGACCAGGCCCGTCAACTCGTCCATGGCATACAGCACCTTCTCGAGGTCGCTCTGCGGCTCGACGTCGGTACAGATGCCCCAGCCATGCGAGAGCACCGCCCGGATGTACTCCTCGGGCCAGTTGTGCCCGCGCAGGATTTCCTCGGTCTTGTGGCAATGCTGGTCGGGAAACTGCTCGTAGTCGAGGTCGTGGACCAGCCCGATGACACCCCACTTGTTCTCGTCGGCGCCCCGTTGGCGAGCGGCATGCCGCATCACGGCCTCCACGGCCAGCGCATGACGGATCAGCGCCTCGTTCTCATTGTACTGCTGCAACAAAGCCAGTGCTTCGTCTCGGGTCGGCTCTCTGTCCGCCATCAGTAAAACCCCAATCAACGCCAAATTCACTATGGGCAACCCACTCTAACCGCATCGACGCCAAATGGCAATTGCGATTTCGCCTGACTTCAGAGCCGCGGGCAAGGGACGACGAAGCGTCCCACTGGCCCGTGAGGCCGCAAAACTGCGTGATTATCGGCCTTCGCTGCGAGTAACAGAATTGTCGATCAAGTCCTAAAGCGGGCACCCCGCACGACCGATCTGCCCATTGGCGGCGGACGCAAGCCCAACCACTCGGAAGCAACTGGAGTTGCCGTCATGAGCAATGGAACAATGGGCCTGAGAAATGAGGCCGTCACCGGAGCGGCACCCGGTCTGCCTTTGAGAGAGGAAGGACTATGGGAAAGGTGTTGTGCCTGACAACCGTCTTCCTTGGGACTTTGGTGGCAGCGGCCGGAATCTGGTTACCAGAGGACCGAAGCATAGCCGCACGTCCTGCGGACGTTGCCCCCAACCGCAACGGGAAACAAGACAGCGAACAGGCCGTGAAACAATGGGCGTTGGGTTGTGCGGCCGTGCTGACCGAGCGCAATTACGATAGCCATGAGCTGCTGGCCGGCAACGAATTGACCGAACAGAACAAGCTCACGGCCCAAAGGCTCCTGTCGGAATCGTGGGGCATCGACAACCGCAAGGACTTGCTCGAGACGCTGGCCTGGCTCGACCAAGAGGGACATCGCGCCGACTTCGCGACCAGGGGACGGAAGATCTGGCCGCTCAGCCAGGAGGACTACGAAAGACTCCTGGCTGAAGAGGACGACATGGAGACAATCAACAGGGTGCACGTCGTGCGGGAATACTATGTGCAACTCGGGGCTAAGAGTCTGTACGGATGGGACTACAGTCGGGCGATCTGCCTCTGTCGCTGGGCCTATACCGTCGGATATCTCAACGAGGAAGAAGCGTGGGGACGGATTTTGCCGATGGCGCGTCTGCTGCAAGCAGTATTCGATTCCTGGGAGGACCTGGGCCGGAATTACTTGATAGGTCGACAATTCTGGTCGTACGAGGATAGTCTGAAAGACGGGTGGCGCTACGAGGATGCCGTACAACGACTCCTGGACATGCGCGACAGTCCCTGGAATCAGTACCCCTGGGCTCTGGATCTTTCCAACGATGATCCCGCTATCGAGGCCCCGTCTCGTCGGCCTGATTCGATCGTGGCCGCGCGTTAAGACAAGCCCAGAGGATTCGATCATGAATGCGATGAAACACCTACTCTTGTGGGCCCTTCCGCCCGCGCTGGCAACCGTGGCTCTGGCCGCCTCCTCGGTCCCCGGCAACTCCAACACGTTGGTTGTGCCGGAGGAGTACGCGACTATTAAACAGGCCCTCCAGGAGGCACAACCGGGCGATACGGTCTTCCTGAAAGCCGGCACGTACCGCGAGGCCGTGACTCTCACATCCCACATCAAACTCGTTGGGGAAGATGCCAATGCGGTCATCCTGCAATTCGATACGGCCGTGGCGAGTGCCCTGACCGTCCGCGATCGCCAGGACGTTGTCGTGTCGGACCTGACCATCGAGGACGTCCGCAGCCAAGAGAAGAACACCGGAAACGCTTTGGTCAACGTCGATGGCAGCGTGGTGGTGTTCGAGCGGTGTCATGTAAGCGGCGCCAAAGGTTGTGGCGTGCTACTCGCGAACGCAGCGCAAGCCGTTCTGCGCCACTGCACGATCGACGGCCACCGCCGTGAGGGTATCACAATCGCGCAGGAAGCCTGCGACGTCACAGTACAGAACAGCCATATTTCCGGCAATGCCCACGGGCTCTTCGTCACGGGCACAGACAGTGTCGTGGCAATCGAGAAGTGTACCGTCACCAGCAATCGTAGTTGCGGGATATGGATGATGAGCCGCAACTGTCGGGCCACCATAAGCAACTGCACGATTGCCGACAACGAACACATGGGGATCGAATTTGGCATGTGGGTTTCCGGATCGATCGAAGACAATACGATCCGGGCCAACGGTAAGAACGGCATCAAAATCAAGCCGATCTGCGAAAACATGAACATCACGGGCAACTATTGCGTCGACAATGGCGCCAACGGCATCATGATCCACATGGCTTCGGAGATCGCCGTCGAGGGCAACCGTTGTCATGGCAATAAGGCTGCCGGCATCTATGTGAGAGGTCAGAAAGCTCGTGTTTCCGTCCGGGATAATACGTGCGAGGCGAACGGAGAACAAGGCATCTGCTTCTACCGGGGCGCCACTGGAACGGTGGTCGGCAATCACTGTAGCACCAACAAAAGAGACGGCATCTACCTTTACGATCTGACTGAGCCCATGACCGTCGAGCGGAACGTCTGTACGGCTAACGAAGGTGCGGGCGTCACACTATACCAGGTCGCCGGGGGTCTGGTGCAGGCGAATACGTGCCAGGAGAACCACCGATATGGCATCTTCGTCAAAGAAAACGACCAAACCGTTACGGCACAGAAAAATCAATGCCGGCGGAATTGGGATGCCGGCATCGCGCTGAGCAAGAAAACGCAAGCCACGGTCGAGGACAACACGTGCAACGAGAACGGCGGGAACGGTGTGTTCTGCCTCCGGGGAGCCCAGGTCCTGGCCGAACGCAACACGTGCGTGAGGAACCAGCGTCCGGGAATACTGGTCGAAGACCCGAACACCGTAGCCACTCTGCGCGGCAACCGCTGCCAAGCGAATAACCATTCCGGGATTCTCTTTCTTCAGGGCGCCCACGGCGCGGCCGAAGGCAACGTATGTACCGACAATCGCTGGAGTGGGATCGCCGTGCGAGGACAAGGAACCGACCCGACGCTATCGGGCAATGAGTGCCGTCAAAACGGCGCGTGGGGCATCATCAGTTGGGCCGGCGCGAGCCCTCAGATCGGCGATGACAATACGACCTCGGGCAACTGGCGTGGCGGGACGAAACACAGGGCCAATTCGAACGTCCCGGACACCCTGCTGGCGCGTAATCTGCGCCCGCCCAATCGAGTCGACTCGGTGATCCGCACCTCACAGTAGCGGCACAAACAGACACCGGCCCAACACACAAACAGAGGGCAGGGCAACATTCGCTGCCCTGCCCTCATTTCGCACGTCCGTATCCGGAAAGACGTTCACTCCTGCGTTTGAGTTATAGTACAACGCATGCGCGCCACCGGTCAGAACGGCTTGTGCAGCGGCGCGGTCCGACCGGCCAGCCAGGCGACCTCGTCGGCCGACAGCGCGGCGCTGTAGATCCGCATCTCATCTACGGATCCGTTCCAGAACTCGAACTGGTCGTTCACCTGCTGGCCGATATGGGCACGGGCCAGAACCAAATCCCACGTCTTGGCTGCGGCGACCACTTCGATGCCATCGGCGTACAGCCGGGCCGTGGTTCCATCGTACGTCAAAGCAACATGGCGCCACTCGCCCATGGCCCAGAAGTTGGGAACGCTGACGTCATCGCCGTAGCCGCCTCCGTAGAGATCCGCCGTGTTCATGCCCAGGAACATGGCTTGGCCAGTAACACCGGTCCCGTAGGCCACCGCCCAGCGCCATCCGGCCTCCACGCTGTTGGTCATGGCCCAGGCGGACATCGTGCGCGGCGCCGCGCCGGACGGCCAGTCCGCGGGGTTGCCGAGGTCGACGTAGTCATCCACACCGTCGCAGCGCACCGCCTGGCCATCCACACCGCCAACGTACGTCGGACCGCCAAGCTCAGTGCCGTGGTAGCCGTTGCCGGAACTGTCGTTGGCGTTGCCGTCAAGGGCCCAGCGTCCGACGAGATTCGCCGCGTCCGGTTCTGTGGGCGTAATGAACTCAACAGCCCGCGGATACAGCCGGATGTCATCGATATACACCACGCCCTGCGTGCCGGCGCCTTCGATGCCAATTGTCAACTGCGTAACACTCTGAAGGTTGGCCCCACGCGCAGCCAAATCGACGTTCCAGGGCTGCCACAGCGGCCTGCTGATGTCGGCCGCCTCGCCGTCGTAGTCAATTCGCGTGTCGTTGATCTTAAGGTACAGTTGGCCGCCGGAGTTATCGGAGACGCCCCGGAAGTAGAGCGACAGACTCACAATACCGTTGGCCGTCCAGTTCTGGGACGCCGGGAGCGTCAGTTCCGCCTCCGAGGTCGTGATACCGATATTGTCATAGAACAGCGGCATCGACTGGACCCCGCCGTGGACAATCGCGGTTTCTGTAAAGGGCTCTTCCATGTGGCCGACGGTCGAGCCGGTCTCGTTGACCCAGCCATCGATCCAGGTATCGTAGATGCGGTTCTCTTCGTCGTCGTAGCTCTCGAAGTCGTCGACCACAGCATACGCCTGCGTCTGGAACGTCCAGACGGTACCGTCCCACGTACTGACAGCCTCGGCCTCGTTGACCTCGCTGACCTTCCAGTAGTAGGTGGCGCCGTACTGCAAGTCCAACCCGGGCAGCGCATAGTCGCTCTCCGCAATCGTGTCGATCAAGGCCGTCCCGTCGGCGACCGCGGCTTCGTCGGTGCCCAGGCAGACCCGGTGCGAAGCCGCTTCCCGGCCCGGACGCCAACGCAGCGTGCCATTCGGGTTCACGTCGGTCGCCTCCTCGGCGGGCTCGGGCTCGCGGGCCTGGACCGGGATGTAGAGCAGCCGCACCTCGCTCAGGCCCAACTGGCCCGTCATGCCGAAACCATTGTTGACGGTGAGCTTGACGTAACGAGCCGCCACACCGCCAAAATCGATCGTGGTATTGGCGGTATAGGTACTTCGAGCCGTAGCCTGGGCCAATTCGAAATCGTCCAGCACGATCCAGTCGCTGGCGTCCTCGGAATACTCCACCGTGACGTTTTTGATGCCAAAGCCCAGCAGCGGTTCGAACTGCACGTTGTAATTCCAAACCAGCATCTCGTGCAGCTTGTAGACCCGGTCGAATTCGTACTGGATGTAGACGGGCTCGAGGTCGGCTGCCATACCCAGCCACATGTCGTCGCTGGCGGTCGAGTGCTCGCCATTGACGTTGAGCCCGGAACCATTGATGGTGTTCTCCGGTCCGCTTTCGGAAATGGCATTGCTGGTAGCCGTGATGTTTTCAATAGGATACGCGAAGGGCTCCGTCGTGAAGCTCCAGACATCCCCCTTGAAGGTCGTGTTGTCAGGAGCAGCGTTGACCTCATCGACGCGCCAATAGTACGTCTGATCGAAATCGAGCCGGCCCGGCGGATCGTACGTCAGTTGAGCCTGCCCTTCACTGGCCAGCACACCCCCCGAATCGGTCCGGCCGCCGTCGTTGACGTCGTCCCAAACCGTCCCGAGATAGACATCATGTCGAGCGGCGAACTCGCCCGGTGTCCAGCCGAGAACCACGTCACGGGGGACGTCAGTGGCCTCGTCGGCGGGGCTGGGGTCAGCCGCCAATTCATTCTTCATACCCGCCATCACGTCCTGAATCTCTTCAATGCTCAGAGCAGTGTCGAAGAGGCAGACTTCATCAACCATGCCGTTCCAATACTCGCCGGCACTGTTGACCTGCTCGCCGATAAACGCCCGGCTCAGAACCAGGCTCCAGGTCTTCGCCATGCCGCCCACTTCAATGCCGTCGCCGTACAGACGAGCCGTGGTCCCGTCGTACGTCAGAGCAACATGGTGCCATTCACCCGCGTCCCAGAATCCGGCGACATCCACGTCGTCGCCGTTGTAGCCGCCACCAATGATCCGGGCCCCGTTCATGCCGATGAAGCATGCCGCGGACGTACTGGGCGACCCATAGGCCACCAACCAGCGATAGCCGCTGGCGACCGTATTGGCCAACCCCCATCCGCAGAGCGAACGAGGCGAATCTCCCTGAGGCCAGTCCTGCGGATCACCCAAGTCAACGTAGTCACCGGTGCCATCCAACTCCAGCGCCCCTTTGAACACGCCGGCCACCCACGTTGGATCTCCGTTCAGTGTCCCGTCATTCCCATGGCCGGTGTCATCGGAAGCCGTCATTCCGGCGCCTTCGTCCAGGCGCCAGTGTGCGATCAGATCCGCTTCGGCCGGACCGACCATGCCAACCACACCAACAAGAAGAATCACAAAGTACAGCGCTCTATACATCATAGTCCTCCTTTGGAAAAGGTAACAAAGTCACCACAGTGCTTAGGGCACCTCCCGGGACACCTGTCCGATAGCCATCGCGTGCCGCTCTCCCGTCGTCGGCGCACCGCTGGCCCCCTGGAAATCGACGTATGAACTGTCCATCCGCGAAATGCTCTCTGGGACCGCCTACTCACCTCCTTCCCGCCAAAGATCAACCTCCTCAATGGAGGCCTCACTGGTGGTTTTCCGCAACGCCCGCTTGTCTGGACCGACCATATGCGGTCATGCCCACGCGACCTGGTCCTCCGGCCCGGGGCGTGCTGCCCACACCTCCTCGCGCCCTGGCAGACCCGCAACAACTGCTTCCCAATTAACTCATTTGTAACAACTGGGAATCGGCTGTGCAAGAAAATCACGTTGACGCGATGGTCCATTTTTGCGTACGGGAGCCGGAAACAAGTGTCGCCGTGGGGCGCAAAACGCGGTCTTTCGACACTCTCGGCACAACGACAGATAACAGCATCCAAACGGACGGGATCCACCACGCGGCCCGGACCGCGACACGGATTGGTCCTTGCACATGACGACCGACCAGCTATACTGGTTCGTCGAATGATACGATCGACGCAGAGAGAATCAGACACCACGAGACATGTACCGCTACGTTGCCTCCCTGCATCCAGGTCCTGCGGATGCCACCCTTATTGAGAGAATACACTCATGGGAAAACTCATTGTCGCAGCCAATCGGTTGCCCATCAGCGTCAGCAAACGGGAAGGTCGGTTTCACTTTCGTCAGAGCCCCGGGGGCCTGGCCGTCGGCCTGGCATCTCTGCCCGACAGCCTTCAACGCTTCTGGCTGGGCTGGCCCGGTATCTCCAGCGAGCGGCTCAAGCCCGATGAAAAAGAGCACCTCCGGACCGAACTGCTACAGCAGCACGCGGCTCCCGTCTTTCTGTCCCAACGCCAGATCGACCAGTATTACCTGGGCTTCTGCAACAAGACCATCTGGCCGCTGTTTCACTACTTCCCGGTCCGCACGGCATTCGAGCAGCGCTACTGGCGGTCGTACCAGCAGGTCAACCATCTCTTCTGCGAGGAAGTGCTGAAGATCGCCCAGCCGGGCGATTCGGTCTGGATCCACGACTTTCAACTGATGCTCCTGCCGCGTCTGCTGCGTGAGAAGATGCCCGAGTTGAGCATCGGCTATTTTCACCACATTCCCTGGCCTTCGTTCGAGCTGTTCCGCCTGCTGCCCTCGCGCGAGGAGGTTCTGGAAGGCCTGCTGGGCGCCGATCTGATTGGATTCCACAGTTACGATTACGTTCGCCACTTCCTCAGCAGCGTCTCGCGCATTGCCGGGCTGGAGCACATGCTCGGGCAGGTCAACGTACACAACCGCATCGCCAAGGTTGACGCGTTCCCGATGGGTATCGACTACAAGCGATATGCCGGCGCGATCGAGGACCCCGACGTCCAGAAGGAAGTGAATCGAATTTACGACATCGTCGGCAAGCGCCAGATCATCGTCTCGGTCGACCGGCTGGACTACACCAAAGGCATCGTGGAGCGTCTGGAAGCGTTCGACTGGTTCCTCTCGACGCATCCCGAGTATAAGGAGAAGGTCACCCTGATCATCGTGGCGGTTCCCTCCCGCTCGGGCATCGAGGACTACAAGCAATTGCGCGATCACCTGGAACAACTCGTCGGGCGGGTCAACGGGGAGCACGGCACCATCGGCTACATGCCCGTCTGGTACCTCTACCGCTTCCTGCCGTTCACGAAGCTGACGGCGCTCTACAACGCGGCCGACGTGGCTTTGATCACTCCCCTGCGCGATGGAATGAACCTGATCGCCAAAGAGTTCGTAGCCACCAAGACGGACGGCCGGGGCGTGCTGATTCTCAGCGAAATGACCGGTGCCGCCAGTGAGCTGGGCGAGTCGCTCGTCGTCAACGCCAATGACAAGGCGGCCATCGTCAAGGCTCTCAAGGAGGCGTTGGAGATGCCCGTAGGAGAACAACGGGACCGGAACCGTACGATGCAGAAACGGCTGCAGCGATATGGAATCGAGCGTTGGAGTACGGATTTCATTCACGCGCTCGATGAAATCAAAGCCAAGCAAGAGGATGTATCGGTGCACAAGCTTTCGGCCTCCGCCCAAGACACCTTGAAACAGACCTACGACGCCAGCGACAAACGGCTGCTCCTGCTCGACTACGATGGGACGCTCGTGGGCTTCAAAGGACGACCGGCGCAGGCCGGTCCTGATGCGGAGATCAAGGCGATCCTGGAGGCCCTGGCCGGCGATGCGCGCAACACGCTAACGGTCATCAGCGGTCGCGACAAGAAGACCCTGGAAGACTGGCTGGGTACCCTCGAGATCCAGCTCATCGCCGAGCATGGCGGCTGGATCCGCCAACGCAGCGGCGATTGGCGGAGCTTCCAACCCATCAGCGAGGAATGGAAGCAGACCATCCGCCCGATTCTCGATCTTTATTCGGACCGTACCCCCGGATCGCATGTGGAGGAAAAGGATTTCTCCCTGGTCTGGCACTACCGACGCGCCGAACCGGCGCTGGCCGATGTGAGAACCCACGAATTGCGCGATGCGCTGGTCAATATGACCGAGAACATGGATGTCGGCGTGTTTGAAGGCAGCAAGATTCTGGAGGTGCGCAAGCACGGGATCAACAAGGGGCGGGCCGCCGAGTACCTGATGGAGCGCGAGAATTGGGACTTTGTGCTGGCCATCGGTGACGATTATACCGATGAGGAAATGTTCGCGGTCATGCCGCAGACGGCGTACTCGATCAAGGTCGGATCGAGCATCTCCAAAGCTCGATTCAATGTTGACACAGTCCAGAATGTAAGGAATTTGCTCAAGACGTTAGCGGAGTAGTGTACCATGCTGAGGCTCGAAGATTTTCGCCACATTGTGCCGGATGAAACACTCGCCGAAATCTACGCCCGAGCCAGAAAACTCTACGGCAAACACATCATCCACCTCAACGCCACCTACCAGGGCGGCGGGGTCGCCGAAATCCTTTACTCCCTGGCCATGCTCATGAACGACGTGGGTATCGACGCCGGCTGGCGCATTCTCCACGGCAGCCAGGAGTTCTTCGAAATTACCAAGAGCTTCCACAATGCCCTGCAAGGGGCCAAACTGAATCTGTCCGAGCGCAAGAAGCGCTTGTACCGAAAGGTGAACGAGAACTTTTCACGCTTCACCCATCTGGCCCATGACTGCGTGATTGTCCACGATCCGCAGCCCCTGGCCTTGATCGCCTCGTACCGGAAACAGCAGCCGTGGATCTGGCGCTGCCACATCGATCTGACCGATCCTCACGCCGAGTTGTGGGATTTCCTCAAAGGGTTCGTGCTCAAGTACGATCAGATGGTGGTCTCGAGCGAAAAGTACTACAAAGACGATCTTCCCGTCGATCAGCGGCTCATGTACCCCGCGATCAATCCGTTGAGCCCCAAAAATGCGCCCATCTCGGAGAAGACGGTGCACGAACAGTTGGACAAAGCGAACGTGCCGCTCGACAAACCGCTGATTACCCAGGTCTCCCGGCTCGATCCCTGGAAAGACCCGGAAGGTGTCATCGATGTGTTCAAGATGGTCAAGCAGCAGGTCGATTGCCGGCTGGTCCTCTGCTACAACGTCGCCAGCGACGATCCCGAAGGCCTCCAGATGTACAAGAAGGTCCAGCGCAAGGCCAACCGGATGCTGGAGACGGGGGACATTCTCCTCGTCGTGGGCAACAACGAGAAGCTGGTCAATGCCATCCAGAAGCATTCGGCGGTCATCATCCAGAAATCCACCAAGGAAGGCTTCTGCCTGACCGTGACCGAGGCGATGTGGAAGGGAACCCCCGTGGTGGCCTCGAACGTCGGTGGGATTCCCGCCCAGATCGAAGACGGCAAGAGCGGCTATCTCCTGGACCCTTACGACCTGGAAGGTTTCGCCGAGCGGACCGTCCACCTGCTCCAGCATCGTGACGAAGCCGAGGAACTGGGACGTCAGGCCAAGGAGCGCGTACGCGAGAAGTTCCTCATCACGCGGCTGCTCTCGGATTACCTCGACATGCTCAACGCCATCATGGCCTAGTCCGCCAGGTCGGGCAATGCCCCCCGGTCCACTGCCGGCAAGCAGCGTTCAGTCGATTCACGACTCCGCTCGGCCGCCGATTTGCTCGGCAAGGCCGGCGAGCCGATATTCAATTTCAAGCAGCTTCTCCTGGCTCTTGAACTGTCCGCGGCAGAGCACGGCCAGCGTCACGCCCAGGCCGACCGTGTTGAGGAAGAAGAACCCCGCGATGACCCATTGCGTTCCGACCAGAGCCCGGCTCTCCTCCTGAGAGATCGGCAGAGCGAAGATAAACATCAAGGCAACAAGGTAGAAGAAGACCATGGCCAACGCCATGGCAGCGATCCAGGGACGGTGCGAGCGGCGGCATACTCCCGATAGAGCCGCCCATCCCGTCAGCGCCGTCCAGGCCGCAGAAACGAGGACAGCCACAATCATGAGCAGGCGGAAGACGAATACGCTTTCCCAGGACTCGCCCTCTCTGCTTGCTGGGCCGCCGAATCCGATGACCGACAAGACGCCGACAACGGCCAACAGGCCGAAGCCAATCCGCTTGATGGGATCCAATCTGCCGTCCAGCATCGCCTTGATCTGATTGCCATAGGTTTGCCGCTGAGTCCCATTGAGCGTTTCCATTTCCAACAACCTTTCACGAACTGACTTGTCGGATCTATCCATGGCTCGATTCCTCCCGCTCGAGGACAGCCTTTAACATCCGCTTGGCATGGTGCAGTCTCGATTTCACCGTTCCCACGGGAATCTCCAACACGCCGGCAATCTCTTCCAGCGTAAGATCCTGCAAGAAGAATAACGTCAATATTTCGCGGTGAATCAGCGACAGCCTGCTCAAGCCGTAGTGAATTTGTTCGGCATCGTCGAACGCCACGCCGGCGTCACCGTCGCGACACTCGGCGCGAACATCATTGTCTCTAAACAGGGCCTGCTCCGAATACCTGGTTCGCAGATGGCTGAGGGCCGTCTTGCGGGCAATGCTGTAAAGCCAGGCCGGCAACCGTCGCGGCTGCCGAAGAGTCCGCAGGCCCTGCAATACCTTCACCCAGGTCTGTTGCAGGATTTGCAGAGACTCGTGTTCATCATCGACATAGCGTCGGATATAGTAGAGCAGTGGTTGCTCCCATTTCCGCACCAATTCTTCCAGCGCCGCCCGTTGCCCACGCCGGCACCGGAGAACCAGAAGCTCACAGTAAATCGCCTCTTTTTCTGTCACCGGTCGTATCTCCCCTTGCCATCCGCCATTATAGTCGCGCGGGGAGAGCCAGAGGTTCACTTTTCTGGGAATGGCCCCAATCGGCCTCAGAGATACGTCAGGTTGTCAGTCGCAGATGAACAAGGCGTGCCGGCGGAATCCTGCGGGATTCTCGTCGCTAGGCCTGCTGGGCCTGGGAGATCTGCTTGGTGAGCTCGCCGAGCAGCGCCTGCATCTGCGGATCGGAATCGTGCGATTCGGAGATCTTGTTGCAGGCGTGCATCACAGTTGTATGGTCCCGGCCGCCCAGGTGCCCCCCGATCTCTTCCAGACTGTGCTTGGTCAGACTGCGGGCCAGGTACATGCAGATCTGCCTGGGCACGGTAATGCTCTGGCTGCGCCGCTTGCTCTGGAGGTCGGTCAGCCGCACGTCGAAGTGCCGCGTGACCACGTCGATGATATCGCTGATGGTGATGTGCCGCGTCGCCAGCTTGATTTGGCCTTCCAGCGCAGTCTGAGCCAATTCGAGCGTAACCGGTTCGCTCAGCGTGGTCGCCAATGCGTAAATCGTCGTCAGCGCCCCCTCCAACTCACGGATATTGGCCTGCGCCTGCCGCGCGATGTATTCGGCGATTTCGTCATTGAGATCCAAACCCCGCAGATGCGCCTTCTTCTGCACGATGGCGATCCGCGTCTCATAGCTGGGCGGATCGATCCGCGCAACCAGCCCCCAGTTGAACCGGCTGATGAGTCGTGCTTCGAGCGAGGGAATCTCGTTGGGCGGGCTGTCGGCGCTGAGAATGATCTGTTTGCCGTTGTTGTACAGGGCGTTGAACGTGTGGAAGAACTCTTCCTGGCTCTGTTCCCGCTCGCGCAGGAACTGGATGTCGTCGATGATCAGGGCATCGACCGTACGGAACTGGCTGTGAAAACCGGTGATGTTGCCCCGCTCGATCGCCCGAATGAACCGATTGACGAAATCCTCGCAACTGAGCAGTTGAATGACGGCGCCGTCGAGGCGATGCTGGATCTCATGACACACGGCGTGCAGCAGATGTGTCTTGCCCAGACCGGCGCTGCCGTACAAGAAAAGCGGATTGTAGGTCTGGCCCAGTGATTGGCTCACGGCCACGCAACTGGCATGGGCCAGCCGATTGCTGGGACCAACCACAAAGTTCTCGAAGGTATAATCCGGATGCAGGGCCGGCCCGATGTGGGCCGCCTCCCCGCTCGAGACCTGACGGTCGCCCGTGCCCACCACGAAATCCACCGTCACGAGGTGCCCGGTGATCTGCTGCGCGGCTCGGGTGAAACTCGACCGGCAGTTCTCATCCAGGAAACGCGCATTCGATTCGTCCGGGCAGCCGATGCCGATCGATCCCCCGTCGAAATGCAGGACACTCAACTCATCGAACCACTTGCGGGCATTGCCCGGATCCATTGCCTTGGCCCGTTCGACAATATCCGTAAAGATGTTTTCCACGTCATGCGTGGCCAAAGCCGATCTCCTTTGCGACGGCGCTGATCTCTGCAACACGCTCTAAAAGCACGCCCCGCCTCGCAGCCGGGCACCGGGCGCACAAATACCGTTGAAAATGCTAGCCTCACAGGGCCGAACGGCCCCTCGTCAGAAACAGGGACGCCCCCGTGAATCACTCACACTCATGCCGATGGGGCACAAACAGAGGTCCATATTTATCGGCCGTCCGCGTCCGTGTCAAAGAAAATCAAAACCACCCGCCGAAAAACGGTCGCGGCCCGGAGTGCCGCTCGCCCCACCGGCCTCTTGGGCGCTGATTTCCGCGTCCTGGCCTTGCAATTTCGCGAAATCCCGCTACCATCGGCGGCAAGCTCGCACACCTGTTTCGTCGCGGGCTCAGCAATCGCAACAACACGGAATCTCTGGAAGAGGAAACCGCGATGGGAATATTCTCCAAGACCAAGGAGTATCTGAAAGAACGTTTGGGCAAAACGCGCAGCAAGATTAATTCGTCGCTGTCCTCGGTTCTGAGCCTGGGACGCAAGATCGACGACGACTTGCTGGACGAGCTGGAAGAAACGCTCATCCGCGACGATATCGGGGTCGAGACCACCGACAAACTCATCTCGGAACTGCGCGAGGCCTATCGGGCCCGCAAGATCTCCGACTCCGAAGAGGTCATTCCCTTTCTCAAGGAACACATCAAGAGCTACTGGCCCCATCAGGACCGGCAATTGCACCAGGCGGCCTCCGGACCGACCGTGGTCCTGGTGGCCGGCGTCAACGGCACCGGCAAGACCACCAGCATCGCCAAGCTGGCGCACATTCTCAACAGCAATGGCAAGCAGGTGATCGTAGCCGCCTGCGATACGTTCCGCGCCGCGGCGGTTGAGCAACTGACCATCTGGGCCGAGCGGATCGGTGTTCAGATCGTCAAGCATCAACAGGGCAGCGACCCGGCCGCGGTCGCTTTCGATGCCTGCGAGGCCGCCCTGGCTCGCGACGCCGACGTGGTGATCCTCGACACCGCCGGCCGTCTGCACACCAAGAAGGATCTCATGGTGCAACTGACCAAGATCCGTGACGTCGTCACGCGCAAGATCCCGGACGGTCCCCACGAGGTCCTGCTCGTCCTCGACGGCACCACCGGACAAAACGCGATCTCCCAGGCCAAGCTGTTCACCGAGGCGATCAACGTGACCGGTATTTTCCTTTCCAAACTCGACGGCACCGCCCGCGGCGGCATCGTCATCGCCATCAAGGATCAGCTCGATATCCCCGTCAAGTTCGTTGGCCTGGGCGAAAAGCCCGAGGACATCGCCGAGTTCGACCCCGCCAACTTCGTCGAGGCCCTTTTCGCCTAGCGCAACAACACACTCTCGTAAAGGAATGTGCAGGAATATCAGGTGCCCGGTGTGGCAGCCTCAAACGCGCAGCGTTTGGGGATAGTAGATTGGTGTGTCACGCTAATCGCGGGAGGTTGCCATTGCTGGGGACCATCCCCAAGCTCTTCGAGCTTGAGGCTGCCACACGAACTCAAGTGCGTCGGGAAGGAGAAGAAGCGATGAGTCATCTTCGGACACCATGTTGTTGGGGCCTCTTGCTCTGTTGTGCGCTACTGGTTCGGCCGGCAGGGATAATCGCTCAAGCAGCAAGCAATGAGGACGGGCGAGACTTCGAGCCGTTCGTTTGGGCTTCGCAGCCGCCGGCGGATTGTCCGTTTGAGTCTTCACGGGAGATCGTCGGTGTCGCCTTTCTGGGCGTCCACAGTGACTATCACGTGGCTGATACGTGGTATCCGAGTTGGGCCTCCGACGACAGGCTTTATTCGCCCTGGACGGACGGATCGGTCCCGCGCCTGGACGGCTCGCGCGAAAGCTCCAACAGTGGCCATGGCGGCCGCCCGGCCAATATGACCACCACGGGCCAGGCGGTGATGGAGGGAAACGACCCGCTGAATCTGAAGATCTACAGCCTGGGTCTGTTCACGGCGACCGCGGCGCCCTATCAGGGCCGCTACCCGTGCGGCAGTTTGGTTCACGATGGCATCTGGTATTACGGCACGTATTGCCTGGCCCCGGCCGGTCTGGCCCGCTACGGCGATCAGGCGTTCAACTGGCCCTGGCTCGGCCCGTTCGTGGGCTTTCGCATCTCGACCGATCTCGGCCGGACCTGGAAGGCCACGCCGCACACGCCGGACAAACCACTCTTCGGCGAGACCGGCATGTGGGGCTATCCCGTCAAGATCGGTGCCCCGCACTTCGTCGACTTCGGAAAAAACATGGAACACTCCCCCGATGGCAAGGCCTATCTCGTCGGACACGGCGCCGTCGATCCCGATCCGCAGCCCCGCTTTGGCAATCTCAGTTGGATCAGTGGCGACCAGATCTATCTCGTCCGCGTGACACCGAGCGTGGAGAACATCAATGACGTTTCGCAGTATGAATTCTTCGCCGGCCACGAGGCCAATGGCCGGCCGGTCTGGACCCGCGACTTCGACAAGATCGAACCACTGATCGACTGGAACAACAACTGCGGCTGCGTCACCATCACCTACAACGCGCCGCTGAAGAAGTACCTGATGTGCGTCACCGATGGCTGGCCCACCTGCGCCAGGATGAACTCGTATATCCTCGAAGCGGACGAGATCACCGGTCCCTGGCGTCTCGTGACCTACATGAAGGATTTTGGCCAGCAGGGCTACTTCCTGAACATCCCGACGAAGTTCATCAGCGCCGACGGGCGCACCGCCTGGCTCTGCTATTCAGGCAACTTCGCCCGTGATTGGCGAGGCGAGGTCATGCAGGAGATCCCGCCGGGCAGCCACTACGGTCTCGTCCTCCAAAAGATTCGCCTCCTCGACCGCGACGAGCGTCTGGAAGACTCCAGATAACCAGGTCGCAGGTTAGCGCTGCAAATTGCCTTCCGGGCCCACACGGGCTTTGAGGTTGACCAAGGTGACGGGCTCCCACTGCTTCGGTGGCCCCACGCCTTCGAGGCGTATGGCCATCGGCACGAAGGGGCATGCGCACTGAGCCAGGTCGAATCGGACCCCGTAGGTCCAGCCTTCGCCCAGTTCGCGGGTACCGCCCGACAGTTGATGGGTCCGCGTGCCGCCGTCCGTGAGAAGCACCGAAGGCAGTTTCTCTACCGTCAGACAGTGGTACTCGATATCCGGCCCCGGACCGTCCACCAAAGGGCCCGCGAAGCCGAACTCGATCCAGTGTTCCTCGGGTAGAAGGAGAAGGAAATCGGCATTCGGGTCGCTGACAAGTCGTTCGAGATCGGCCGGGACCCGCAGATCGGGCCGGTTGGCGAGTTGAATCACACGTTCCCAACCGCTGCCGTTCGGGTCATGCGCGCCGATGACACGGGACGGAGAAACCAACGGCAATGCCTGCGCAACCTTAGCGATATGCGTTCCCGGTCCGGGCACGACCACCGCACCGATCATGAACGTCAGGACCAGGATGATCAGCGCTACCACCCCGCACGGCGCCATGAGAGTGGCGATCGCCGTGGCCACCGTTCCGGTGCTCGTCACTTCGGCCGTCACGAGCGGTGCGGCTACCGCGCTGCGCGTGCGCAGGGCCGTGACCGTGGCAAACACGCTCAAGCCGGACAGGAAGTACTGACGCCCGAAACCCCGATGGCGCAACTGGCGTTCCAGCGCCCGCTTGGCCCGCAGGAACAGCAGACGCATGCGCAGCTCCGATCCGGCCCCCAGCACCCGGGCGATCTCAGCGTACGAAAGCTGCTCGAAACAGCGCAGCACTAGCACGTGCCGATAGCTCAGTTTCAGCGTCTCCAGCGACGTACCCACCGCTTCCATCAGTTCCTGACGCTGAGCCTGACTGAGTCCGTCGCGGGGCGCGTGGGCCGCCAGTTGGTCGAGAGCGTCGTGGTCCACGGTGGTCTGTCGGCGGCGCTGGCGCCTCGCCTGTTTATGAAAATGGTGTTGCCCCTTTCCCAACGCCGTGCGGTAGATCCAGGCCCACAGCGACGAATGGCTGTCGGTTTTCAGGAACTGCAACGACTTGATCAGCGTCAACATCGTCTCCTGTGTCAGATCCTGGGCCAGGTGATAGTCCAGGGTCATGCGGTACAGATAGACCTCCACCCGCGGCCTGACGTGCGTGACGAGCGCTTCCAGGCTTTCTTCACGGCCCTGCTGGGCCTCACCAACAATCCTCGCGAGATCCAGAGTCTTTTCCATACTGTCCCACTATCTCTATTCCGCGCCGGACCGGATACGTTTCATTTTACCGCGAACAAAATGAAACATCCACCTGCCGATGGCGAATAGGCGGGTGGGCAAGGCCCGCTTCGAAGACCCACAGTACCTGCGAATTCGGCTTTGCATCGGGGTTGTTCCCCGTAGAATAGGGAAATTGGCGATCGGAAAGAGGTCCGACACGTGAACGCAACACGAGCGAGAATTACGGTCTCAAGTATGGGGTTTTGCTGGCTGTGCCTCGTCCTGGTGGCACCGTTCCTGGCCGCGAGTGCGCCAGAAGCTGCGCAGACGCCTCTCTTCGAGCCAGGCCGGGAATACCACATCCTCACGGACAACGGAGCGATCGCGACCCGGAGTTTCAACCTGTTCGTGCCCCGCGACTATACCGACGACCGCGCCTGGCCCGTCATCTTCCGCTTCAAAGGGCGAGGCGAGAAGTACAACCCCATCATCTGCCGCGGGGGCCGGTCCAACATCTGCGACCGCGGCGCCATCGTGGTCGGCATGGGATACTTCCCGGAGCCCGGGGGCAGGGTGGCGCCTGCCGAATTCAGGACCTACATCGCCCGGGAGCTCAAGAGCATTCAGCAAGCCAAACGACTGATCTCAAAACACCTCCGCGTCGACGAGAAGCGCCTGTTCCTCTCCGGCTCCAGCGCCGGGGGCTGGCTCACCACCTACCTGCTGGAGTATCGGGCCCAGGTCTGGGCCGGGGCGATGGTCTTCGTGGCCGGCCGCCACGCCTCGGCCGACGTCCTGACCAATCAGGCCAGCGTGCAGGCCTTTCAGGATCTGCCGGTCTTCTTCGGCTCCACCCTGCCCGGCGCCAGCCACGGCGAGAACTATCCCTGGGCGCTCCAGGCCGCCGCCCTCTACGAACAGCGCGGCGCCGTCGTCACGTTCCAGATCTACGACGACGATTGGCTGGTCCATTGTCCCCTGTTGCGCGACTGGAACCGGGACTTCGTCCTGACGGGCAAGAACGACTCGATCGCCGAAAAACGTGCGAAATGGCAGAAGCTGGTCCGCGAAGCTCAGATCCCCATCGACAACCCCCGCACCATCAGAGCCCGGATCGCCCAGCAACTGGGCCTGCAACCGGGCCAATTGACCGACTCCGACCTGCGCTGCGTAACGAAGTTGTCGCTGATGGGCCGGCGCGTCACCGACGCATCCTACCTGGCCAACTTGCCGAACCTCCAGTCGCTGGACCTTTCGTTCACCTACATCGAGAGCGTCGAACCCCTGCTGGCCTGTCAACATCTGCGCACGCTGGACATCTCCGACACCCATGTCGAAGACCTCACCCCGCTGCAAGCCCTGCCGCACCTGAAGACCCTGCGCCTCTGGAACCTCTGGCTCGACCGCCAGCACATCGACCACCTTCAAGCCACCCTGCCCAACCTCAAAATCATCGACTACCAATGGCACCTCTACGAAAAAGACCCCCTCGGCCGCGTCCTCCCCCAACGAAAAGTCAAACTCAACTGACGAGCGACCCCGCCACCCGTCATCCTGAGCGACGTCGAATGGATCTGACAGCAGCTGTCGCGCCCCCGGTAGGACAAGCGTCCCCGCTTGGCCCCAAAGGGTCACGCGAGACGCCTGACCTACAAGAACCCATCTGCCGCGGGCCGTCATCTGACGCCATGTCGGCATGCGCTACGACACGGCGGCACCAAGAAGAGTGTCGAATATTGATGCCAAAATCAAAAACGGGGACTCTTTCTTCTTCTTTTTGGTCTATCGCACTAACAGCGTGCCAGCGTCCGGCGCTGATGTGATTCATGTCACGAGTGACGTCACTCACTCATGGCCACACGCCCCGCGCACCATCGCGATCCTGTCCCGCTCGTCACAACACCCTCGATCCTTCTCGGAGAGCAGAACGAACCAGGCCAAACCTACGCCGAGCCCGCTGTCCGACTACAATGATGAATAAATGCTCAGCGACAAGCAAGCCGTCCTCAGTTCATGCGTCTGTTTGATGTACACCTTAAACTAGGGTCCGTCCCTATTTGCCCCCAGCAAATCCCGGGCCGAACAGGATTGCGGCGAGGGGTGTTGCGGCGAAGGGGACGCGAAGTGATCGCGGTGGAGGGCGTCTTGAGGTGTCCGTGTTGTCCGCCTTGCGCGCAGCACAAAGCCGGACCCGTTTTCGGTGGAGAAAGGGGTTTAGACGATACGGTCGTGTTTTTGCAGCCGTCGAATG
>Ga0272443_10001901_pt1 | contig 28359 bp, 21 predicted proteins | sample SSMAcet12_FD_193581 | JGI IMG/M metagenome (GOLD analysis project Ga0272443, IMG submission 193581) | Marine sediment archaeal communities from Little Sippewissett salt marsh, Falmouth, MA, United States - SSM-Acet-12 | ecosystem: Environmental > Aquatic > Marine > Wetlands > Sediment ... | reverse complement strand
ATCTTGCGCAATTATTATTTCATCTTTTTGAAAAACTATTTCTTTTGGGTCGCGAATTTTATAAACTGCGATATCCGTATTCAAATCGATCTTTTCTAAATATGGATTGCTATTTAGGGAAATTTTTAAATTTTGCCACTCCAAAATTTCCTCTTCACTTAAATGAACTGTTCGAAAATTACCAGACAAGATTATGTATTTAATCCCGAGATCTTGTAAACGAGGATATACTTCCCCGGCTTCCAAATAACCAAACTTATTTCGGGTGCCAGTATTGAAAAAGCTAAAGATAGGATAGTCCGAAAGCTCGGAGGCAGACACCGGCTGAATACTTGAATTTGCATAGGCAAGCGGTGGCTTCTCGGGAACCCACAGAACCCGAGCTTCATCTTCAGATCTTAGCAAATTTGTTATTGGGAGATAATTTTCATACTGATCCCGACCAGACAAAGCAAAATTAAACTTAAATATATTGGGCAATATTGCAAGCATGATTAAAACATAAACCCCGTATCGCAAATATTTTTTAGGTTCAGCAAATCTACAAACTAAAATTCCACCAAACAAAATTGCGGGAGCAAAAAATTTAGTTGAATCGCGAAACATGCTTGCCAGAGGAATATTGTTTAATCCCCAGTCGTACACAAACCCCAACGGATATGAATTGCCATTAACCAACATCGCAAAAAATAAGTATGCAAACAGCATACTCAAAGTTTGTTTAGATATGTTTTTAAAAAATCCAAGCAGCACTAATACGGGAAAAATCCAAAAGATCAAACTTGGAAGAGTCGAAGTTCCAAACAAATTATGAGGCCAATTGGGGTGATAAAAAGCCAGACCATTCAAAAACATATAATTGTGTGGCTGGGAAACTTGAGAAATCAAGCCACCCACTCCACCCGATAGCAAAAGCGGTAATATCCAAAAAGTGCTTAAGAAAACTACTGGCACAAACGCCAACACCAGCTTGGGTAAATATCTTAGTAAATTTTGCAGGTTTAGAATTATTGCTGCTAGTGCTGCTAATACTAAAAACCTTGGATCGGCAAGCATAAGAACTGTGCTGAATAAAACGGCTAAAAACACTGAGGCTTTGTTAAATGTGGAGTTTAGGTTTAGAAGAGACAAAAGACTTGCGGGAAAAAGGCTGTATGCCAAGGCAATACCCACCTGCCCACCGTCGATAATCATCAAAAAGTATGTATTAAGGACATAAAGCATACTTAGCAACAAAGCGGATTGATGATTGAGATTTGAGTATTTACCAAAGATGTATGAAGTCCCAAAGCTTAGATAAAGAGCTGGCAAATAAAAAACGGCTCTTGCAAGAAAAAGCTGTGAGATGCCGATTAGATCGAGAAATTTAACTAAACACTCAAAAGGCACAAGCCAAAAAGCCATATTTACGCCACCCAAACTCTTACCCGTATAACGCCAAAGAGAAAAAAGATCAACACCAGAAAGCTCTCCGTTCCAATAAAAAGGCGCGTCTCCCCAGGCAAGAGAACTATTACCAAAAAACGGAAAAAAGACCAGTATGGCCGGCAGGATAACTGCCAACAAACTTAAAAGAAGGGTTTTTTTCTTCATAGGCGATCGCGAAAGCCACGAAGATAATCAAGGTCCTGGCTTAAAAACAACCAATTAGCAGAATTATACTCAGTCTGCGAAATCATGTTTTCCAAAATCGGCTCTTGCTTGCTAAGTCTATTTTTCAGATCAGATTTTATCGACCAGTCACGGCTTTCCATAAACTCAACCGCCTGACCAATACTTGTAAAATAACGGTTTGAAGCTTTCTCCATATTATAATCGTCTTTACTTTCAAAAATAAACAGCAGCTCAGAAAAACGCCTATCAACAAGCTCAGTATAAAAATTCGCTTTTCTTTGAGGGGTTAAACTAAGATAAAATAATTTAAACTTCTCTTTGGCTCGTTTGATAAAATATTCGCCGCGATCAGCGGGGTTAACATTTTCATAAACTACATTGTGCTCCGACTGTGCCAAAACCTGATTGGCAGCAGTAATCAAAAAACTAAATATAATAAGTGCCTCAAAAAATTTTCGCAAACAACACATATATAAGGATATAATAACATTAAATGCGTGGAGACTTAACTGGATTTTTTTGGCCCTTGGCTGCCTATGCCAAGCAATCAATTTATGATTACGGACAAATACCACTTTGGAATCGTTACATGCTAGGGGGAACTCCTCTGGCCACAGATCCTCAAGCTCCCATATTTTATCTTCCCAACATCTTACACTTGATATTTCCCGCAGGTGCTGCTTTCTTGATTTTATATATCCTGCACATATTAATAGGCGCCGTTGGTATGTACTTTTTAGCCAAATATTTAAAATTAAATAAATACGCCGCAACACTCACAGCTATTCTCTATTGCCTGTCTCCCAATCTATCTCGCTATGTTGACGCCGGGCATGTAGGGCTTGTCTATACTTGGGGCTACCTACCCTTTGTTTATTTAGCAACACTAAAACTTGCCGACACTCAAAAAAACAAACATGCAATCTATCTAGCTATAAGCTTATCCGGACTTTTTTATACACATACGGTTACATTTGCCATTTCCGCCATTTCAACTTTGCCACTTTATTTGATTAAACTAGCACAAAATAGGTCAAAGCTTTTCGCGCTTAGACAATATGTTTTATCTGCGATGCTAACATTTGGTTTAATCGCCCCTATTCTTGTTCTCCAGCTTCGCTGGCAATCTCAAACTAACCGCGGATTTCTACTAGCTAATCCCGAAACTTTTCCTATTTGGCATGGCAAATTACAATTTTTAGCGGCCAGCATTAATCCACTATTTCATCCCGACGGCATTACAAATATTGACACTGAAAAATTTATTGCTTTGGGTATGGGGGTTTTGCTCTTGGCCTTCGTAGGGTATATTAAATTAAAATCTAAACTAAAAATATATTTTACAGTTTTATTTTTTGTGTTGGCTTTAATTTCGCTAAATAATGCTTCACCTGTTTATAATCTATTTCTAAAAATCGATTATTTTGTTTTGTTTAGAGTTGCTACTCGATTTTGGTTTCTGGCTACTATTGCAAGCGTTTTGCTAGCCGCCTATGGCTACCAGCTTCTTAGTAAAAAACATAAATATCTAGCAAATACGCTTGCTATGGCAGCAGTTCTAGAGCTAGGGCTCATTTCTGGGGTTAGGATTGCAAGGCCTGTTGCGCAAGAAGCTAATGTCCCCGAGTCTGTTTACGAATATCTGGCAACAAACACTAAGGGCCGGGTGTTTTGTACGACCAAGTGTTTCTCTCCTATCAAAGTAGTGGAGCATAAGCTAGAAACAATCGAAGGCTACAGCACACTTATCCAAAAAAATTACTGGAGACGAGCGTTTGTGATGATGAATACAAACTGGCCAGATAAATACAGTCTCTCAATTCCACCATTTTTTATTCTAAGCTCAGAACAACTACAACCACATGCCCTATATTTAGGGGAATATGCGGTCGACTATGTTGTTTCTCCACATGAATTAACAGACCCAAATCTAGTTTTAGAAACCCAAATAGATAACTATTTGATCTATAAAAATATTTTAAACAAAGGCTATGCCTATTTTGAAAATGGGGATACTCCAAAAAGCATTTGGCTCTCACCAAACAGACTAGTCTATGAATTTTCAGGCGATCAAAGTGGCAAACTAACTCTGGCCGAGGTCTACTCTCCGGGATGGAAAGCGTATTTGGATGGCAAACAAGTTGTTATAACCGAAACAGCTGAGGCATTGCGAAGTGTAGATATTTCAAGAGGCAGTAAAAAACTTGTTTTAGTTTATAAATTAAAGTATATGCTTTTTCACAGTGAGACTGTTTTTAAGCAATAAGATTGCCATCGAGAAAATTAGATAGTCACCAATTTTCTCAGCTAAAAACCAATTTCCCACTAGCGTAAAAATTGCTATCAAAAAAAGTAGCAATAAACAGACCAAATACACTAAGCGAGCTGAGTCTATCCAAAAATAGAATACAAGAAACATAAAGATATAAGCCCCAAAAGAAGGAGCAACATAGCCACTTACAAATGGCAGATGAACAAATACAAAAATAAAAACCAAGGGCAGTTCCATAAAAAATAATCTAAACCTACGAGATCGAATAAATAAACTTGCTCTAGCGATTATGTTTTTCATTTGTTTTTGTACCATCTGTGAATAAGATAAAATAGTGCCAACACCAAACCCAAAGAACTTACTAAAAGACCTATATAAAACCGTTTCTGAGGAGTATAAAAAAGTTCAAGGGTATAACTTCCAGGCTCATTTATCAGCCAGCCATTACTATACTGATTAAGCATAACATGCTCAAAACTTGAGTCTCCATTCCCTTCTGTGCTTAGCTTCCAATAGGGAGAATATCGAGTATTAAAATTTAAGATAAACGGGTCTGTCGCACCAACCACTTGAACCTGATATTTGACAGGACTAAGCCTTTTATGAGAAACACTTGGAAGCTCACTTGACTTATAGTCAAGATCTTTTTGCACCAATACCAAAGGAGAAACTAGCTGATATAGACCGGCATCTTGAATTTCCGGAGCTTTGTTTCCATCGCGACACAGATAAAGAGATAGCGTTTGAGCATGATAATTAGAATGGTAGATAGCTTGGCTAGCTTCGCCCGTAATTAGATGCTCTAATTCCACTACGTCCTCCGCTTTTAAATATGTTCCTTCTTTTTTAGAACGATCCTCAACAAAATGAAATTCTAACTTTTGGTTAACATGTTCTGGTGTAAGAAGAGTGAGATAGCGCTGCCCTCCCTTAAAGTTCTCCGCATCGTAAAGCAAGCAGGTTTTTTTTCCATCTGCAGTTTGAGTAGTTATTGTTGTAGAACTAGACAACAAATTCTTAAACTCATTGAAATGAAGTTCTAACATAGCCGCCTCATCAGAAAGATTCGTGTCTAGTTTGTATGAAATCCAGTCTCGATTTTGATTATCAATAACCTCAAGTTCTTGTTGTTCAGAACCAATATGTAATATTACTGCATCAGGGGCATTCACCCCTCCACCAGCATTAACCGGTAAGCCAGCTTTAGCTAAATGAAGGTAAGAGGATTGGTTTGGAAGATTGATATAATATATTTTTTTATTGAATAGATTAACGGGATCGTTGTAAAAAGCATAGTGCTCTAAAACCATTTGTGTATTATCCAACAAATTAGCAATAGGGCTATAATAGGCATGAGATGAATCCTCCCCTAAATATTTAGAAAATTCGACTCTTAGAATATGAGCTATATCAAGCCTATTTTTAATACGAGTATAATCTGGCCGAGCAAAGTCTTCTTCTTGCAACAACTCAATCAGTGGTTGAAAATACAGATCATTTATTTTGTTGAGACTCTCAACTATTACTGCATGATCTGCCTCCTTACCAATCATTACCATAACTTCTGAAGACCGACGAAAAACAATACCTGTATATGCATCAATCAAATCCTGACTTGAAATGATGTTTTCAAAGGTTTGTCTGTCCCTCTTTTCTTTAATGAAGTACAGTGGTGAAGTGGGAAGCACTTTAAAATGTGGCAAGCTGGATAAACCGTGTTTCTTCTCTAGCTCACACGACTGACAAAAATAAGCATAGACTTCTTCTTGAACCTGGGCTTTAAATTTCGAAATATCATGAAGGCCGATCTTACTTATTTCAGGTTTATACTCCCACGCTAAGTACGGACTAGACTGCTCAATTCCAACTAGGTTTGGCTCCAAAGCAATAAATATTGGATTATGATCAATTTCATAAACGCTCCAAGGACCAAACTTTTTTAAGAGGGAGACAGTCGGCCAATCATTAATTATCTCGGTATATTCAATCTGGGAAACCTGATCATCATCTAAATTACTAGCTACTACATCTTGACGCAATAGCAAGTATTTTACTCCAAGTTTTTGAGCCAACAAATTTGCCCTATCAAAATTCTTCTGATTAATATTTTTATACAATTCAGCTACCCACCCGCTCTCTTGTTTATTTAAAGTGCTGTCATTGGTGAGCATATTTATGTCTGACAGAAGATGTGGTAGTGGAGAAAGGCTCCAATAACCCCATTCATACGCGTCGCCAACCCATTTTGCATCAAGCGCGGGTAAAAGTAGAAAACGTCCATTATCCTCTTCTATGCTCTTTGTCCAATCAGCAAAACTATACACATAAGACGGAGGCTTAATTGCAGTAGAGAATTTCTGATTCCAACCAAATAAAACCTTTCCCGACAAGCTAGGGTAATGATATATAGTCCAACCTAAATACGTAAATCCAAGTAGCAGTAAAACTAAGATCTTCCGTCTGTTTTTTTCGGCTAAAAATGAAATTAAGTAAGCAACCAGTGCGCTGACTGATATATATAATATCGAACCAAATTTAAAATAAGGAGATCTAAAAATTGAAAACCCTGGAACATGTATATAGAAAAATCTATAAATAAAACCTGTGGGGTTATGTGTGCCTGCACTTAAAAATAAAGAAAGTAATAAAGCTATCCCAAAAAAAACGATCACCCTGCTTGCTTGTGTTTTTTTTGCAAACCAAACTGCATTGATAACAAAAAAAGGAATAAACAAACTCAAACCTATAAGTAGTGGGTTAGTGAAATACTCTGTTGAATAAGCATGTTCTGGATCAAAAACATATCCTGCGGTATCGTACCAATCCGGAACTCCCTGTAGTCGTATCAAATTGAAAAACGAACTTCCCCTGCTCATAAACTCAAGCCAAGCCATTTGATTAGTACTTGTATCCACGCCGACCAAAACTTGATAATCCTGCTGTAAAAATCGACTCAAATATGGATATAGCGCATATGCATTAAGCACTAGATAGACCAAACAAAATACACCAATTACAACTAACATTTGCCTTAAATGACCATAAAAAAGGCCATACAACAATGCTGTTATAAAAATTATAACTAGCCCCCCATAAAGAGGAAGACCAAGAAAACTACCCCCATTAAACAGAGTAAAATATAAAGCAGCAATCAGACCAGCCGTTAGCGGTCTTTGTTTTTTGTCTAAGACTCGAAAGACAAGACCTAGAAGAATCATGAAAGCACCCATCAACCCAAACTTAGCTCTCTCGATAATAAATACGGCCTGAAGCACATAAAAATTTAATGTAACAAAAACGGGAAACAAAAATATAAAATGTTTACCTAATTTCTCCTTAAGATTTAAAGCTAAAAACACGGCTGGTAAAAAAATGAGCGCCAACCAGAAAAAAAGGGAAAGAAAATTACCCGCTGCTTTAGTTGAACCTAGCCAAGCCATTAAGCAGTCGATTCCATGTATAGTTAGGCTGCCAAAAAACATGCTATTATCTATTCCAAAATTCAAACTCGGATCCCAAGCATAAAAACGCTTTTGCAAAAATATCCAGGCGTCGAGCGCTAATCCAGAATCATGCCCTGCAATAATTAATCCTCCCGATAGCCAGCTCCGTACCAAACCCAACAAAACACCCAAAAAAGCAAAAACAAAAACTCCAATCAACACATTGCTAGATTTTACTTTTGGCATATATAAAACGCAGTTGTATTAACCAAAGGAAATTCAAACTTCAATTTAAACCCCTGACTCAGAATAGGGTGTATTTGATATAAAAAGGGCACAAATGTAGCCGGAACCATCTCTACCTTTTTAAATTCGCTTTCTTTACAAACGCTTTTCCACCAATCTGGCGCATGAACATTGATGTGAGTTGGGTCAGCCAAAGATTGTTTTGTTACAAACGGAGTTGAAAAAATTAACACACCGTCCTTTTTAAGCATTTTATAACAATTCATAATTGCTTCTCTCGGATTTTCTAAATGTTCAAACACTTCAAAGGCAAAAATATAATTATATTTTGTTTTTAGTGTATTTTTTTGAATATCTAAAGTCTGAAAATCGATCTGAGGATTTATTTTTGAAGCTTTTTCAATAATAAACTTAGAAATATCGGTTGCAGTTACCTCGTATTTCTGACGCTCTAAAATTACAGCAAAATACCCCAAGCTACAACCAATTTCCAACGCCTTTTTTCCTTTACCATTTCTAAGATTATGCTGACAGCTTATGAAGCGAAACCAACCCTCAAACCAATTGACATATTTTTGGAATTCTTTTTGGTTATAGTTAGAAAAAAAACGCTTGTAATACTTCCTGTCAAAATCTTTTTCCCCGTGTTTGAATTGTTTTGTCTTGGTTGTCATTTTATACCAGTCTGATATAAAGTATATATAGGATTATACAATTAGTCTTTCAAGAAATAAATATGATAAAAAGCGTATTCTTCGCCACATTTGCACCTTGGGAAAAAGGTAAACGTATGCCAACAAATGGCATGATTGAACCAATGACTGAGTTTTTTACTTCCAAAGTTGATAGATTTATTCTGCTTGACAATCCACATCCTGGAAGCAGCAATCTTTTTTCAATTATCGAAGTATATGAAAAAGGGAAACTAAAAACTAAAGTTAGTTCATCGATTTTTATTAAAATTCTTAAGCCTTTTCTAAATTTGACAAACTCTGTTGGTACTCAAATTCCGTTTAAGCTCAGAGATTTCTTATCGATCTTTGATTTTGTAGTTCGAGATCGAAAAAAATATGATCTTTTTATTGGTCTTGAGTCTGTTCATGCGCTAGCTGGAGTAATACTTAAAAAAGTCGGGCTTGTTAAAATAGTTGTTTACTATGTTTCTGATTACTCACCTCAACGTTATTCAAATAAGTTTTTTAATAAAATTTATTTGTCATTAGATAGATGTGCAGTTGCTAACTCTGATTATGTTTGGGATGTTTCCAAAGCAATGATGGGTGCACGTATTAAGGTTGGGCTAGATAAAAAGTATGAATCTAAAAGAATCCATGTTCCAAATGCTCTTTATCCGGAACAAATTGACTATTTACCTATGTCGAAGATCCAAAAAAACACACTTGTGTATGCAGGAACTCTTGGAGTCGAAAATGGACCAGACATTGCTATTAGAGCAATCGCTTTGGCTGCTAAAAAAATACCCACTATTAAATTACATATTTTTGGTGGAGGAGAAAAGGATTTGAAACGATTAAAGGCGCTAACTCAAAAATTAAAAGCAGAAAAAAATATTGAGTTTAGAGGATTTTTCACCGATCAAAAAAAGCTATCAAAGGAAATTAAAAAACTCGCTGTTGGAATCGCCCCTTACAAAGCAATCCCAGGCTCTCCTCGCTGGTGGGCTGATGCTACTAAGATAAGGCTATATCTTGCTGCGGGACAACCAGTTATTACAACTCAAGTACCACCGTTGGGCAAAGAAGTGCAAGACAACAATGCTGGCATAATCACCAAGGATAAACCAAGCGCAATGTCTGAGGCAATCATAAGAATATTAAAAGATCAAAAAAGTTATAAAAAATATCGAAAAAACGCGATTAATATGGCGTCTGATAATCTATGGGAGAATACATATTCTGCTGCCTTAAAAGGCATGGACATAGATTTATAAATATAATATACTGACTCTCAGAAATGGCAAAAAAAATCGTATTAATCACAGGTTCAGCGGGATTAATCGGTTCTGATTGTGCAAGATTTTTTGCTAAAAAGAACTTTGATATTATCGGTATAGACAATGATATGCGTAGTTATTTTTTTGGCAAAGATGCGAGTACTAAAAATAATCTTAAACGAATAAAAAAAGATATCGGGAATTATCTTCACTATTCCGTAGACATACGAAGCAAAAAAAAGATCGACGATATATTTAAATCACACAAGATTGACCTTATTATCCACTCTGCCGCTCAACCATCTCATGATTGGGCTGCCAGAGAGCCAGAAACCGATTTTACAATTAACGCTAACGGCACTTTAAATTTACTTGAAGCCTTTCGAAAACGAAGACCGGAAGCAGTATTTATATACACTTCTACTAATAAAGTATATGGAGACAACCCAAACAGCCTTCCCCTGCGAGAGCTAAAAACACGCTGGGAACTACCTAAGAAACACAAATACTACAACGGCATTGATGAAAGTATGAGTATCGATCATACAACTCATAGCATCTTCGGAGTATCCAAGGCTTCAGCAGATCTCATGGTGCAAGAATACGGACGCTATTTTGGCCTTAAAACAGCCAGTTTCAGAGGCGGATGTTTAACAGGTCCAGCTCATGCTGGAGCACAACTTCATGGTTTTCTAGCCTATCTTGTAAAAGCAATTATAACAGGTAAAACCTATACTATTTTTGGCTATAAAGGAAAACAGGTGCGAGACAACATACACTCTTATGATGTAGCAAATGCTTTCTATCATTTTTACAAAAAACCAAAATCTGGAGAGGTCTATAATCTTGGAGGAAGTCGTCACTCCAACATATCTATGCTTGAAGCGATTAACAAAATTGAAAAAATTAGCGGGATAAAAGGAAAGATAAAATATGATTCAAAAAACAGAATCGGCGATCATATCTGGTATATAAGTGATGTCGGCAAGTTTAAATCTCATTATCCAAAATGGGATTATAAATACGATATTGATCGAATACTCGAAGAAATATACGAAGCAGTTACAAACTCTTAATGAAGATATTAGTCACCGGCGGGGCAGGGTTTATCGGTTCTTTTTTAGTTGATGAATTAATTAACAAAGGACACAAAGTGCGTATTTTTGATAATCTTGAAGATCAAGTTCATGGTGGCACAAAACCTGACTATCTAAACAAAAAGGCTGAATTTATTAGAGGAGATATCCGAAACTATGATCAGCTTAAGAAGGCGCTTTCTGAAATTGAAGTTGTCTATCACATGGCAGCATCTGTTGGAGTTGCTCAATCAAATTACGAAATTAAAAAATATATTGATACAAATATAGGTGGCACAGCAAATCTATTAGATATATTGGTCAATTCTAAAACAAAGGTTAAAAAAATAATTTGTAATTCAAGCATGACTGGACTTGGTGAAGGCAATTATTTTTGCAACAAGTGTAAACAAATTGTCAGACCAAGGCTTCGCAATGAAAAAGATGTTAAAAAACAATGGAACCCTCTTTGCCCTGTTTGTGAGAACAAAATCAAACCAGTTGCAACCCCTGAAGATGTGTCCGAATACCCAAATAGTATTTATGCTATTTCCAAAAAAACCCAGCAAGACATGCTTTTACATTTTGGAAAGACCTACAAACCGTCTGTTACTATTCTGCGCTGCTTTAATGTTTACGGCCCCAGACAGAGTCTTTCCAACCCCTACACGGGTGTTACAGCCATATTTACAAGTAGAATAAAAAATAATCAACCTGCTGTCGTATATGAGGACGGCATGCAAACCAGGGATTTTATTTCTGTACATGATGTTGTTAAAGTTTTGCTAAAACCATTAACAAATAAAAACGCAGATAACCAGCTTTTCAACATCGGCTCAGGCAAAGCAACTCCAATTAAAGAAATTGCTTTAACTATTGCAAGACATTTTGACAAAGAAAACTTAGTGGAAGTTCGCAATCAATTTAGAACAGGAGACATCAGACATTGCTTTGCTGACATCCGCAAAGCTAAAAAGCTTCTGAATTGGGAGCCAAATGTAAATTTAGAAAAAGGCTTTGCTGAAATGATAGCCTGGGGAGAAAAACAAAAAGCAAAAGACGATTTCAAAAAATCTGAAAAAGAACTCAAACAAAAAGGACTGCTTTAAACATAAAATTTTTTTAGTTTAATACCAAATCTCTTTCTTATTGAATTTTCTATAGCCCAAAAACAAATTCTTGAATATCTTGGTGCACGTTGTAAAATTTTAAACTTTGAAACCCCAACCTCTCGACCTCGCCAAACCGTTGGCAACTCAGTCATTTTTACTCCATTATAGAAAGCCTGAAATGTAATCTCCATAGAGGCTTCAACTCCACTATTCAAATTAAAATTGACATTTCTAAAAACTCTCTTGTGGTAAAGTTTAAACGCATTAGTTACATCTGCCGTAGGTATATTTGTAAGTACTTTCAAGCTTCTACATACAAATTTAGACAAAATTCCTTGTAGCAAGGGTCCGCCAATTTTTCTACCCTTTTTCATATATCGACTGCCGCAAACAATATCCCACTTTCCGTTTATTGCCCTCTCATACATTTTATCTATTAATTCAATCTCGTCACACAAATCAGCCATTACAACTATTATATAGTCTGATTTTGTTTTACTTATACCAACTTTAAGAGCTGCTGCGAATCCTTTTTGATTTTTTGGGGTACTTACTAAGCGCACCTTATTGTATTTTTTTACAAAATTTGAAACTACTTTGCCTGTATTGTCACTGGATTGATCATTAACCACAATAACTTCAGAACAATTAATGGCTTTTTTCCTTATTTCTTCTAATGTTTGCGAAATAACCTCCTCTTCGTTATAGGCAGGTATAACTATAGAATAACGAGGGTTACTTCTCATACACCCCCCATATTTCTATCTCTTCTAGACTTAAAGACCTAAGCTTAACGTTATTCAATTTTAAAGAAAGAGGTATATTGAAATCACTAAACTTTATGTTTTGATAATATAGCCCGGCTGGAGGAATTACTATTTCATAGTGATGCTTTATGCCATCCACTTTAATTGATTGAAGAAGAGAATTCTCTTCTGTATACAAAGGGTTTTTGTTTGAATTCCAAGAGATCTTTGCTTTTGTGTTTTGTCTTTCCAGCGCACTTAAAGAATCTGCCAAGTTAAGATCCTTAACATAGCAAAATGGACAGCTTGAAATTTTCTGATAAAGTTCCACATTGACTTCGTCAGATTTAATAAACCAAAGTTCACTTAAAGCTACAGCGTGTCTACCCATACCTCCGTAATTTTGGGTAATAACCATTTTTACATATCTTGCATTTTGTTCTCCAAGATCATTAACCACCGCCTCTTCAGAAGAGTAATTAACCAAATCTTCAAAGACTTTTACTTCCTGCCAATTTTGTGCATTATCTGAGACTAAGAACTTATATTCTGTCGGAGCTGAAAGAGGAGAATGAACAAACCAAACCGCCTTATTAAACGAGTATGTGTAACCAAAATCAACCACAATCTCAACTTGATCGATAGCCCCAGGACGACTTTCCCAATTTGATTTAAAATTATTATCAAGCATGGCAATTGCCGGTTTTGATTCGTACGCACTATTAACTTCCACTTTTGCACTACCCAAGTAGTCTTCAATTTTATTTTTTAAAACCATTAATTTCAGTTTGGTTTCGGAACTAATATCTTCATAAACTTTCTCAGGACTAAACTCTGCTATGGCACGCTGGTTTATATTCCAATCAAAATTAACGCTTGCATCTAAAAATGGAAAAGTTACAGAACTTAAATCCAAAGGCCAAGCTACCAAGTCGAAACTTAGAACAGTTGGAACTAAAGATGAATATTTTTCTCCATCTATTAATATAGACGGATTTAGCCCTACAGTACCACCTTTATCCCAATTCACCAATAGAGTTTCAAAATTCGTATTGGAACTTATATTCTTTAGAATTTTCTCCTCACCTCCTGATTGAAGTAAGGCAATAAAGTCGGAGGTTGTATTAATATATCCCTCCGGACCATGATAGAAAGTATAAAGATTCGAAACATCTATATCGGTACGGATAAGCGAAGAAAACACCTGACTATGATTTTCAAGAAAAGTTAAAGAACCCTCCTTACCAAAAAGCGGAGGAATACCCGTATAGGGAATACCCCCAAGTATTTCATTTTTATATATAGCCTCCTCTTTGGTATCTACATAAAAAACTGTTTTTTCGTCCACATCTTCTACCGAGTCGAGAACAAGCGCTATCCCTTGCTTATCGGGGTTGCTGACAGTTTTAACAATATGCATTGATTCTACGTTTGTTAGCCATATTAAGTAAGCGGATAAACTAAATAAGACAAGATAATACAAACTTTTTCGAAAAAATAAATAGAACAAACAAACAATAACCATAGCGCCGCCAACATAAGAAGGAGTTAAATAGCGACTCGAGGAATCTAACATTGTATTTGGAGTATAAATAAAATAGAAAATAAAATTAGAGACATTGACTAATAATCCATAAAGCATTAGTTTTACAACCATCTTTTTTTTCTTACAATTTAAATAAGCTACAAATAATACTGTAATCAGAAGACTTATTCCCCAAAATCCATAGAACACTAGCTCTACTGTCGGAGCCCAAACATTAGAACTTGTGCTTAAACTCCAATTAGCAAACATAAAACCTAAACTCAATAAAAATAAAACAATAAATGTTTCTTTAAATTTTTTGTTCATAAAACCAACAAAAATCAATATAAATCCAAAACATAACGCAATTGTGCCCAAAACAAACTCTGACACCTCAAGAAGCTCACGATTAAGCCAAAAATAGATATTTTGCATAAAAGGTTTAGGAACCAAAGAGTTAGCTAATGTAGCAAAGAAATTTATAAAAAACTCTACATGACCCTGAACAACAACAAGGTCAATAAAACTTGTAATATCATTTGTTGAGGTACTTAAGCGTGGATCATAAATAAACATATAAAAAAATATTCCCAAAAAAGGCATAAGCTTGATCCATTCCATAAGGCTATGCCATCGACCATAGATTAATACAGTCGACACAATAACTAAAGCAATACCACTTGCCCGAATAAGTAAAAACTCAAGTGTTAAATAAAAAAATAAGAGACTAAATATATAGAATTTAATTTTTTTTGTTTTTAGGTATTTATAATAAAGCCAAGAAAAAATAACAATGAAAAATGCTGTATGTACTAATTGATAGGAGTTTGTAAGCCGATACATTGCAAACGAAGCAAAGTAGCCAGAAGCAAAAATAAACCCAGTACCAAAAGCTAAACGGTTATTTTTACTAATCGAATTAGCAAACAAATAAACAAACACGCTTAATAAAATATACTGAAATAATCCAAAACCAAAATAAGCAGAAGCATTTAAGCCGAAAAAGGGATACAAAAAATAAAAAGGGGTTTCAAGATAACGATATGCTGGATGGCTTCCAAGATTACAGTTTCCTGGACGACCATCTGGGAAAACTAGCTTATATACTAAACACCAATCATCCACCCAATAATACATCTGAAGAGTTAATCTATAAGTTGCAAAACCTGCCAGCAATATTATTGTTATAGGAAGTATGCGATAAAAAAACAGTTTTTTCATTTCTTAATACCAACAACAAAAGATTGACCTGCAAATGGCCTAAGGATATAAGGCAATCTGCAATACAATCTAATCAAAAATCCATAGACGGGCAAAGCTGATTTTGTAGTATAGGGCAAAAAACGCTCAGCAAAATTATTAATCCTGAAACCAACAATCTCTAGAGCCTCAATTAGACTATTTTTATTAAGCGCAACCTTATGATCAATAAAATCCCAATAAGCTTCTTTTGTTAAATCTATATTTGGTTGCAGAATTAAAATTTTACCGTCCTTTTTTAAAACTTTTTTAGCTTGATTTAACACTTCGATTACCTCTTCTTTTGTATTTAGGTGTTCTAGAAAATTGCTCATAAAGACAACATCAGCTTTAGAATAATATTTTTTAGGAATTTTTAATGCACTTTTGTTTATAATCCGAATATTACTATTGGCAAATCTTTCTATATCTGGATTAATATCAACTGCATATTTGCAACTTGCTTTAATGTTATTAATAAACTCACAATAGCCTGCACCAAATTCAAAAACAACTGATTTTGGGGAAATATGTTTTTGAAAACATTCTTCACATAGAATCTTCCACATCTTTATTCTAGTTTCATATTCACTTTTTTTAAATCGGTTTTGGTAATAATCTTTAACTGTTTTCATAAGTAATATAAAATCATTATATACTTACAAATGAATGGGTAAAAGAAACGAAATTGATTTTATAGGTATTGGTTCGGCTAAAAGCGGAAGTAGTTGGGTCGCAAAGATGCTTGAAAAACACCCCGACATCCTTTTTTCCGCTCAAAAAAGCAAAAAAGAACTTCGATTTTTTAACACTGCCGGAGATCATGATTATATCAAAGATAATTTTAATAATTTTAACAAAGGGATTAACTGGTATCTAAATCAATTTCCAGATCCCGCACCCAGTAAAATAAGAGGAGAATTTAGCATTAGCTACCTAACCGACAAAGAAGCCCCAAAAAATATAAAAAAATATTTTTCCGATATTAAAATAATTGCAGTTTTGCGAAATCCTACGGATATGATTTATTCACTTTATTGGTTTAGTCGAGCAACTATTGAAACCAAAGTTCCAGATAGTTTCGAAGAGCTTGTAGATAAGCATATTTTTCTAGACCGAGGAAAATATTATAAGCACTTAAAGCGCTATTTCAAACTTTTTCCTAAGGAAAATATACATATCATCTTGCATGATGATCTAAAGAAAAGTCCTGAAAAAGTTTTAAAAAAACTTTATAAATTTCTAAACATTAACTCCAATTATTTACCCCCTGATTATAGTAAGAGAATCAACACGGCAAAATTCACCCGTTTTCCAATAATTCAAAGCGTGCTGAGCAATCTTATGAACTTGCTTAAGAAAACAAAACTTATAGACAACGTTCAAAAATACAATTTCTTTGAAAAAATATACGTAGCGTATGCAAAATTTAACTTAAAAAAAGCAGATTATCCAAAAATGAAGATCAAAACCCGCAAAAAATTAAATTGTTACTATAAAAAAGACATAAAAAAATTAGAAAAATTAATTAACGTTAATTTGAGTGACTGGAGATAAATCGATAATATTAACTTCAAAATTGTTATTTAATTCCTGTTGCATCTGTTTTTCGTCATGGTAGAAACCAAACCCAAGCTCACCTACCTCTTGATAACCTTGCGAGCCAATTTCAAACAAGAACTGATTTTCTAACAGCTCGCTAGGAATTTTACCACTCTCATAGAAAATCGCCATTAGTGTGTAACCTGTCCCCTGCTGGAAAGGCAGCTTATTACCTAGCGCATAAAAGTCTTCATCGGAGCTAACAATAAATATGTTTTTATCAGAAAGTTTATTTTCATACTCACTGATTTGAGAAATAATATCTTTTCGAATTTGAGCAATATCAATCTGAAATTTGATCTCTTGTTGCACATACCCCAAATGCCAAAATATCAATGCTCCTACAAGCAAATAGCTGATAATTCGAATCTTCTTGATAACAAAAGCTAAAATTACTCCTCCTGCCAAAGACGATAGATAGTAATATCGGGATTCCAAATAAGCAAAATTTTTTGATAAAACTATATAAGGCAAGAAAGACATAAGCATAAAAACAACAAAGAATAAAAGCCATTTTCTTTCTTCTTTTTGCAATTTAGTGTATAAAAAGTACAAAATTGCAAACATTGCAGCCGCCAAAACTAAGGATATTTGCTCAAGCACAACTGTTTGAGAAAACAAAACAAATTGGCTTACAGCTACAGATGGATAAAATATGTTTGTCATTGCTCTAGCAAAGGCAATCATAGGCTCAGGCGGTAAAAAACTAAGAGAAAAAGAAGTGGTTGGATAAATTACTGCCCGCTTTAAAAGCACAAACCAGTATGCCTGATCTGAGCTTGAAACCAAAAGAGAATTACTAGTAGAACCAAAGACGATCTGCGACACTCTATAAACAGATAGCGCAACCACAAATAAAACAAAATACCAAAAGGACTTAGCAAATTTTCCTATTGTTTGTTTTTTGAAAATTAGTCCAGCCAAAGGATAGAGTAAAAACAAAAATATCCCCTGTTCTTTAAAAAATAGTGAGAGATAGGTTAAGCTAAAAGTTATTAGTATCCATTTTTTCCTATTTGTTTTAAGATGCTCATAAAAAGAAAAAATAGACAACAAGATTAAAGTCGTAGAGGGCAAATTGCTGGTTGCTGCCGCCATCCAGACAACCGCATTCTGAGACAAAGCATTAAAAGCAAAATATAAAGAACCCAGAAATGCCGCCAAATTACTCCTGACAATCCTTCTCACTAACAAATAAAGCAAGGCTGCGTTAAGAGCATGAAATGTTACTGCAAAAATAGAAAATAGTCTTACCCCCAACAAATCAAAACTATATAACAGGTAGAGAAGCACATTGTTAAGCATACGCCCTCTGGCAAAAAACAGATCAAAGACATTTTTTACATTGTCCAAAACAATTCCCGAACCCTTGATTAGAAACACTCCATACCCATGCCATTCATCTTGCTGATAGAAAGTGTTCCTGATTCCACTAAAAACCAGTACAGTAATGACAACAATTAAGCCTATGTACGCGAATTTAGATCGAATAACCTTCATTTTTTAATTTTAGCAAAAAAAATACACTAACTACTTTATACTACATATTTTTTAGAACTAAAAATAGCCTAAAATTTTTCCCCAACTACGTAAAGTGGATTTCTGAAAATGGTGATGAAACGTGGCTAATTGATTATCCCTTGACTAATAAAAGCATTGTTTTTGATGTGGGTGGATATAGGGGAATTTTTATTGACAGAATACATAAACTGGCTAATCCTCGAATTGTTATTTTTGAGCCAACAAAAAAATATTATAAATATTTGAAAAACAAATATAAAAACGATAAAAAAATTACAATAAAAAATTATGGTCTTTATGATTTAGACTGTTCAAAAAAATTGTATCTTTCTGGAGATGGATCTTCCCTTTTCAAAAAAGCCTCAAGCTACGAAATAATTAATTTGAGAGACATTAATTCAGTATTAAAAAGTTATAAAAAAATAGATTTAATGTCTATAAATATCGAGGGGTCTGAATATGCTTTAGTCAAAAGATTAATTAACACAGGCTTAATTAAAAAAATTAAATACTTACAAATTCAGTTTCATGACTTTGTTCCAAAATCTGATTTCAAAAGAAAACGTATTATTACCCAACTTAAAAAAACACATAAAATCAGATATTCTTACCCCTTCGTTTGGGAAGGTTTCGAGCGCAGACAAACACATATTTAGTTCTTTTTTCAACAATAAGCCTGGCCGAGCTGATCATTCTCTGAACTTCTTCTTCTGTGTAGAATTTTTGATAGGAATGTCCTCCAAAAAGATCATACATGTTTAGCCAAGTCTCCCTAAAGCTACGACCAATTGAAACAATCCTGAACTTTGACAATATAAAAATAAATACTGCTGGTAAATACAATGATTGCTTAAGCGTTTTATATGGCAGCTCACTAGTAAGCTGCCTTAATCCACCCACCAGTCTAATAATAAAATATCTATTTTGATGAAGATAGATATTAAAAATCATTCTACTTTTCTTTGTCATCAGGCTAGAAAGCTCAATTAAGGTTTTTGTTTCATTCTGAGTATGCTGGATAACATTGACACAGTAAATCAAATCATAAAAAGCCGTTTTTTTTAGGGGTAGATGTGCTATGTCTGCTTGAATAAGAAACACATTATCCGCATGTCGAGTTGCTTTTTTTGCAGCTGTATGTACGGAATCGGATAACTCAACAGCAACAACAAGCTTTGCACCCGCCTCTGCCATCCAGCTACTCTGCCTTCCAGACCCAGCACCACAATCAACGATAATTTTATTTTTAAAATAGTCCATTGAGCCAACAGAGGGTTTAATGATATCCTCCATCCAACTCTTTTGACCATAATCATAATCAAACTCGTTCCACTCATACCCAAAACTTTCAACTGATTTTAAAGTTTGAGATCTTTTATCTAGCAAGATAGGTATCCCCTCTTTAATCTGGTATACATTTCCACTTTGACTTTTTAATGTACCTCTAATAATTCTTTTCCCATCAAATTCAAATACCTTTTCCAATTTAATTTCAGATTTATCAACTGGATCACATAAATATTTAATCCACTGTTTTTTCATAACAAGTCTTTAAAAATATACTCATAATTAAATTTTCTAGCATAGTCAAGAGCGTTAGCTCGATATTTCTTGTTTGTCACAGGATCCATAAGTTTTATGGTTTTTAAAGCAACGTCTTCTGGTTCTTCGTTAATAATTAGCCCCGCCCCATGCTTTTGGATATCCTCCGCATTCCAAGGAACATCAGTTAATAAAACAGGAACACCACAAGCCAAATAAGTTTTAACTTTACCAGGATCAGCGTAATAGGTATAAGAATCTTTTGCTTTTGAATATGGAGCAAATGCTATAGCACTTTTTGCAATTTCCTGATACATTCTTTTGTTATTTAATCTACCCATAAATCTTACATGTTTTTTGATATTTAATCGATCAACAACGTTATAAATTACAGGCTTATGAGAACCATCACCAATTATTTTCAAACTGAAATCAGGATTCTTTTTTAATATTAGAGGAATTGCCTCCAAAACAAGCTCTAGACCTTTATGCGGTAAAAGATGCCCCATAAACACAGCGGTATTTTTTTCTGATTTAGCATATGGCATAGATTTTATATTCTCAAACCAAACACCATAAGAAACAACTCGCAACTTTTTATAATCCTTTTTTTTAAGATCCAGGTGTTTTTTTCTTGCTAAATACATTCTTGGAGAAAGATCCCACATTTCATCTGCGTTTTTATAACCAATTTTATTTACAAAATGATAAGCAAAATTCTTTGCATTAGACTTAAAACGCCCAATTGGTACGAAATCAATATTCCAATAGATAATTTTTCGAGACCTTCCTAGCTTTTTTAAAATCAAACCAAATAAAACGCATAAACCATCCATTCCGATATAATAATCCCATTTAATTTTCGATTTTATAATCCAATAACAAGTAAAAAATAATTCTTTTAGACAAATGATAAAATCGGGATAATTTACAAAATCCGCACTATAAACTTTTTTATATAATTCTCCTTCTTTATACCAAGAATAATAGCTTTTTCTATCTTTAGCGTCTGGAAAGCTATGTCTTATGTGTAGAAGGTTGTCAGCTTTCTGCTCACGCAAATACTTAGTATAATCATCATCAGGGTGAGGTAAATATTTGTGAGCAACAATAATAATATTTTTTTTCACTAGAAATAATAATTATACCAAGCAGCTAAAGCTAAAATAGCATATATACTATTGGCATAATCACTTTTATTGCTATAGTAATTATCAACATATTTTTTTAAAGCTTTATCGTTAAATAATTCAGAATCTTTAAATTTTTTAGTATTAATCTGATCATATAAATAATCTCTAAGATCTGTTTGTAACCATTTATGTAGTGGAGTAACAAAACCTTGCTTTTGTCGTTTTAATATTTCTTCAGGTAAAAGTTTATTTTCAGATGCAATTTCTTTCAATATAATCTTGCTATCGAAAAAACTTATTTTGTATTTATCTGGCATTTGTGAAGTAAGCTCAATCAAGCGATAATCCAAAAACGGGGATCTTACTTCCAGCCCATAACCCATCGAGGCAACATCTATTTTATACATTAAGTCGTCTGGCAAATAATTAGCAATATCTGAGTTTAGAAGTGCACTCACAAGCCCAACATGTCTATCTTTAACTATCTTTGCAGATGCAAACTTAAAGTTGAGCAGGCTTTTTTTATCCTGCTCTGTCATGAATGCAAAATAATCAATATAAGCCTGATTTAGGTCTTTGTGTAAAGATTTGGCAAAAATATTCGCGCGTTTAGTTATTTTACTTAGCACAATATAATCAACCAATTCAGTACCCCCAATAAAACCTGTTTTAAGTATTGCTGGCATTTTTGATAAATATTTATAATACAAAGCAATTTTATATCGCTCATAACCAGCAAAATTCTCATCTCCACCATCTCCACCCAATGCTACAACCATGTGCTTACGCGCAAATTTAGAAAGCAGTAAAGTTGAAATAGCAGAATTATCAGCAAAAGGCTCATCATAATAATTTGGCAGTTGAATTAGGGCATCAAGCATCATCTTTGAATTTACAGTTACAGTATGATGATTGCTACCTATTAGTTGTGAAACTTTTTGGGCATAGTGAGACTCATCAACGGACCGGTCTTCAAAGCCAACATTTACCGTAGTTATTTCACCAACACACTTTGTAAGCAATACCGATACCAAAGAAGAATCAATGCCTCCACTTAAAAGACAACCAATCTTTACATCTGAGACTGTCTTTTCAGCAACAGAAGTTTTAATTAATTCATAAATTTCCTCTTTCCACTCAGCCTTTGTTTTTTGATAATCAATTTTGTTGGAATACTGCCAATATTTTTTAATCTCAAGTTTATTATTTTTGAACACAAAATAGCTCGCAGCAGGAAGTTTGAATATATTTTTAAAACCAGTGGCTGGTGCTGGAATATATTCAAGAGATAAATATTCAGAAACGGCTTGTCTATCAATCTCTGGAGCAGTTTCAAGTATTTCTAAAATACTTTTTATTTCCGAAGCAAAAATGAACCTCTTGTTATCAAAATAATACTTAAGCGGTTTTTCTCCCATTCTGTCCCGAGCTCCAAAAAAAGTTCTTTTTTGTCTGTCATAAATTACAAAAGCAAACATACCATTAAATTTTTCCAGACACTTTACCCCCCATTTAACATATGCATACAAAACAACCTCCGTATCTGTTTTTGATTTGAAAGCATATGTTTTATCAAGTGTTTTACGCAGATTTTGAAAATTATATATCTCACCATTAAACACAATCACATATCTTCCATCAGCACTTATCATTGGCTGTTTACCATTTTTACTTAAGTCAATGACAGATAGGCGAGAATGAAGTAATACCACAGAACTATCAAAAAACATACCATTACCATCTGGGCCTCGGTGTTTCATGGTAGAAAGTACCTTGTCGGCTTTAACTTTTGCAAGTGATTGATTAATTATCCCCGCAATACCACACATTAGTAATACCTCCTTAACATATTAAATAATTTAAACTTAAACTTTGGAGGAATAACTACCATACTTATCATTTGGACAAAAGTATAGGCTTTATCCAACAAAGTCATATGGTACTTATACTCTATAAATGCTTTAATGCGAAAATAAATTGTGAACTGCTCTTGGAATTTACCTTTTTTAATCGAACTTGAATTGTTATGTGTACGAAGCTTGAGCAAGATATCAGGCATATTGCCAAACTGTGACAGCTTTCCCACGCGAAAATAAAGATCATAATCTTGAGCCAGGGGTATATTTTCATTATATCCCCCAACTTTTTTAACTAGCTGAGCCCGCCAGATTGTAGCCGGGTGTGCAAAGGGAGAATAACGAAAAATCATTTTTCTTATTTTTTTATCATTCTGCCAGTACTTTCGCCTGTTAAGTACACGTAAATCATCATCACAAACCTCAATACTGCCACCGCTGACACCAACTTTAGGATGTTCTTCCATAAAACCAACCTGTTTTTCGATCCTATTAGGGTAACTCCAATCGTCCGCATCCATTCGAATTAAATACTTCCCTTTAGCTTTCTTTAATCCAATGTTAAGCGCCTTGCTTGTTCTTAAGTTTTTTTTATTCTCTAAAAGTTTTATACGTTTATCTTTTTTGGCGTATTTTTTGATAATCCGATTACTTCTATCAGTTGAGCCGTCATCAATAATTATAAATTCAAAATCAGAATAAGTTTGATTCAATATGCTTTCAATAGAAATTTTTAAATAGTCCTGACTGTTATAAACAGGCATTATTATCGAAACTAAAGAAGATTTTGCCATATTAAGCTATTTTAGCAAAAGCGTAATCGACTGACTTAGTAAAATCGTATTTTTTAGCCAGTTCAACAGCATTCTTGCGATACTGCTGATACACTTGTTTTGAAGAGAATATCTCATCAACTGCTTTTTCAAAACCTTTACCCTTACCTTTAAGAACTATTCCGGCCTTGTACCTATTTACATCGTCAGCTGTAGATGCAATATCATTCATAATAACAGGTAGGCCACAAGCCATATATTCTCTTACTTTCATAGAATCTCCAAAATGCGTCCAGGGCTTATCCTTAGTGTAAATGGCTACACCAATCGCACTTTTAGATAAAATATCCAAAACTTCCTTATGTGGCTTTCTTCCTAAGAATATAATTTTGTCTTCTAATTTTAGTTTTGAAACTAATTTTTCAAGTTCAGGTTGATATTCGCCACTACCAATAATTTTTAATTTTATATCTTTATATTTTTTCTCTAATAAACTCACTGCCTTTATCATCAGTGGGTAATCAATCGCCCTAGTCAAATTGCTAACAATCACCAAGTCGTGTTTATTTATCTTAGATAATGGTAGACGCCTTGTTTTTCTAAACTCAGGCGTATTAGGTATTAAAAAGATTATTTTTGAATCAATGCCTTGTTTTTCTCTGGCCTGAACAATTCGTGAAGAAACATTCCAAACCTGATCAGAATTTTTTGCAGCAAAAAGATCCAAAGCATGATAAATATTATTCATAACTTTATTAACAAAACGCTCATGTGCATAATCTGCGGTATAAAAAATATTACTTTTGACTAAATTAAGCTTTTTTGAAATTACCGCAGAAAAGGCATTTAATGGGTCTATTCCAATATAAAGCTTGATATTCTTAAACTTAATAGCATAATAAAAATTGATAACTTGATCTTGAATTACTCTTAAGAGTAAAGGCAAACCAGATATGCCCACTCTCTTTATTATCAACTTTTTTTGATTATTTTTATATATCTCTACTTCTGTTTTGCTTTCTCCACTTAAGGCATGTTTTATATAGCAATAGCTCTGTTTATTGCTTTGAAGATAGGTTGTCAGTTCAGTACCAGTCCCGTGGCGAGGTTGATCTGACTCATCAAAAACGGCGTGAGTTGAAATTAAAATCATTTTTAAACTTTAACTAGTTTAGCAATACCCTCCTCAAGATTAATTTTTGCACTCCACCCAAGAATTTTTTTAGCAGCAGTAGGGTCAGAAACAACTGATTTGGCTACATTTGCTTCTGACTTTTGAAAATCAATTTCAATTTTAGTTCCAAGCACCTGCTCAAAAGCCGAAACCAAATCTAACAAAGTATAAGCTTTTCCCAATCCAATTTCTAGAATTTTAAATTTAACGTCATTTATTGTCGCGCTTTCGATAGCAGAAACCAAATCACTCACATATAAAAAATCCCTAGTTTGTTTACCATCGCCGTAAATAGTTACCTGGTTTTTTTCTTTTATATTTTTGTAAAAATGATATACGACTCCATGGTCACTTCCGGGGCCATACACATTGGGGGGGCGCAAAACAAAAGCTTTAAGACCATTATTTCTAATATGAAAATTTATTACTTCTTCACCAAATTTTTTACTAAGGCCATAAGTATTGTCTGAATTCTCGGCAGCAGCTGTTGAAAGGTGAATCAACTTTCTTACATGTTGTGAAACACAATTTTCTAATAATCTTTGCAAGGCCACAACATTTACTTCGACTTGATCTTTAAAGGGTGGATAAAAACAACCGGCTAAATTTACCACAACCTCAACGTCTTCTAGGGTTTTATCTTCTTTACTTAACTGAAGTAAGTCAAAATTATTTTTATCAAGTTTCAAAACTTTATGATTTGTTTCCAGTGCAGAAACAAGATGCTTACCAACAAATCCTGAGGAACCAACAACAGCTATTTTCATATTTTTAATAAGCAACCTTAAGCGCAATTTCGTCTTTATTTTCTAGCCAGCCTTCACCTTTTAGAATTTTTTTCAGCTCTGTTTTACTTAAACGCTTTGTGTTGTCTGAGCCATAACGAGTTGAGCCGATTTTTTTATATTTTTTGTATTTCTTTTCTGTTTCGGGAATGCTAATCTGTGGCAAAACTACATAGTAATCATCTAGTTCAATTGTTCGTTCCCCTTCTGCAGCACTTAACAGGTCTTCATGTATTTTTTCTCCAGGACGTTTGCCAATAACCTGTATTTTCTGCCTATTTTTAGAAAAATCTTCGACCATTATCTCTGCCAGGTCTCCAATTGTGTGGCCCGGCATTTTTTTAACAAAAACCTCTCCTCCGACTCCTTCTTCCATAGCTTTAAGCACAAGCTTAACACTGTCCTTTAAAGTCATAATAAAACGAGTCATTTTGGGATCAGTCACCGTAATAGGCTTTCCTTGATCGAGAAGTGAACGAAAAAGAGGAACAACCGAACCGCGCGATCCCAGTACATTACCATACCGAGTGCTCACAAAAATGGTTCTATTGCCATTATCATAAAAGTTAGCAGTTGTGATAAGGCGCTCCTGCAAAGCTTTTGTCATACCATAGGCGTTGACAGGCTCAACTGCTTTATCAGTAGAAAGAGCAATAACTTTCTCCACATTCAAATCTCTGGCTGCCCGAATAATATTTTGTGCACCAACAACATTTGTTAAGACCCCTTGCCAAACATTGTGCTCAACCTCTGGAATCCATTTTAACGCTGCCGCATGTACTACAATTTCAGCTCCGCGCATAGACTCGTACAAAGCATCAAAATCTCTTATATCTCCAAGCATAAATCGAAGCCTAGATTCATTCTTATATTCAAGTCTCATAGCCCCCTGTTTATCTTCATCACGACTATAAATAATAATCTCTTTTGGAGAATAATTATCTAGAAGTTGTCGCACAAACATACTACCAAAAGATCCTGTTCCGCCAGTAACAAAAATAGTTTTGTTTTTAATGATATTCACTTTTTAACCTTTATGCTTTTATATAAAACTCTGACAAATTTTATCATACCAACCGCACTAATAAAACCAAAGATAGCAAATATTGTTTCTAAAACACGGACAAAAATAAAGCTTAATCCTAAAACAGGATTTTTAATAAATTTTTTCCAATGTCTTAAATATACTTTTCTAAACAATAAATTTCCTTGCGATCTAACAAGTTCTGGGTGCTTTTGTGCATATCTTGCTCCGTTTTTTGCATAATAAAACTTTTTTCCAAGGAGTTTTCCTAAATTTAAATCCGATTCATCATGGTATAAATATTTATCAGCCCGACCAATCATATACTTTTTACTAATCCTATAAGGAAGATCATAATCTTCTGGCCCTGTTAGTTTTGTATCATATCCTCCAAACTCTAAAAAAACTTTACGCTCGAAAAACCGAGCAACTTCAATCTCTGAATCACCTTCATACATCTCTCTCTCAAACCTCCTAACCTTAGCAATAAAATTGTCACCAACTGTTTTTTCTGGAATAACAAGAGCTTTAACTCTATCTCTTTGTACAATCTGTTTGCAATTTTCGAGCACCTCTTTACTAAGTCTCATGTCAGAATCTAAAATCACTACGTATTTCCCTATGGCTTTTTCTACTCCGAAATTACGTTGCACAGAACGCTCCGGACCCTTATTAAAAACTTTTTTTGTATATTCAGAAGCAATCTGTTTTGTTTTATCAACTGAATTATTATCGACTACAATAATTTCAATTTTTTCATAGGTTTGCTTCTTCACACTTTCAAGTAGACCTCTTAAAATGAGCTCATTGTTCTTTGTTGTAATAATTACAGAAATCATATTCATATTTTAGTATAATAGTAACAATGAAAACAAAAAAAGATATAAAAATCAGTATTATAATCCCTGCTAAAAATGAACAGGAATCTATAAACAAACTTTACCACGAAATTAAAAAAATATTTAAAACCCTTCAGGAAAGCTATGAAATCATTTTTATTGATGATGGTTCCACAGATAAAACATATGAAAAAATGCTTGCCATATCCAAAAAAGATATAAATATTAAAATTGTTAAATTCAGAGGAAATTTTGGTAAGTCAGCCGCTCTCCAAACAGGATTTCAAAAAGCCAGAGGAGAAATAGTCTTTACCATGGATGCTGATTTACAAGACGATCCAGTTGAAATTCCACGCTTCTTAAAAAAAATTGATGAAGGATACGATCTTGTATCTGGCTGGAAAAAAAGACGTAATGATCCAATCTCAAAAACCCTTCCTTCCCGCGTTATTAATACTACAACCCGATTTTTGACTGGAGTCAAAATACACGATATTAACTGTGGATTTAAAGCTTATAAAAACGGGGTTGTAAAAGATCTTAAGCTTTACGGTGAACTCTATCGCTATATTCCAATCATTGTAGCCAAAGACAATTACAAAGTTGGAGAAATATCAGTCAAACATAGATCTAGAAAATTCGGTAGATCTAAATATGGTATGGGCAGATTTATTAAAGGTTTTATGGATCTTATTACGATAATATTTTTAACTGGATATTTTAAAAGGCCAGCTCACTTCTTTGGAACACTGGGGTTTGCCTCATTCTCAGGAGGATTTATTATTGGACTTTATATTACTTATCTGCGAATTACAACTGGAGGCATAGACTCAAGACATCCACTACTTTATCTTGGTATGCTTCTAATGATTATTGGTGTCCA
>Ga0272443_10001899_pt1 | contig 28372 bp, 25 predicted proteins | sample SSMAcet12_FD_193581 | JGI IMG/M metagenome (GOLD analysis project Ga0272443, IMG submission 193581) | Marine sediment archaeal communities from Little Sippewissett salt marsh, Falmouth, MA, United States - SSM-Acet-12 | ecosystem: Environmental > Aquatic > Marine > Wetlands > Sediment ... | reverse complement strand
GGCTCAGAGAGGGGTCACTGATGGACGCCGTGCGGGCCAGCATATCGATGCCCGGGATCTTTGTCCCCTTTAAGCAGGGTGAACGGTGGCTCGTGGACGGCGGCCTGGTGAATCCCGTACCGGTATCCGTATGCAGGGCGGTGGGGGCGGATGTTGTGATAGCGGTTAATCTCAACTCTGACATCGTGGGGAAACGGCGACCGCCGAAGGCAGCGCCACGAAACACCCCGCCGAAAAAAGAGAAGACGCCGGGAAAATTACGTGCGCAACTCACAGCCTACGTGGATAGTACTGTCAGGCGGGGCAGATCCCTCATCCCGACGCGGTTCGGCCCCGGTGATTCGGATCGTGATCCGTCACTCTTCGAGGTGATGACGACGGCGACGAACATCATGCAGGACTGTATTACTCGCCAGAGGCTTGCAGGGGATCCCCCCGATCTTCTGATATCACCCCGGCTTGCCCACATCGGTCTCCTGGAATACAACCGTGCCGACGAGACCATTCGAGAGGGGAGACATACCTTGGAGATGAGCTTGCCCCTGTTGAGGGATATGATCGGGTGAATGTGGGCGTGATTGAACCGAGGCCAAAGTTTACATAACATATCTTATCGGACATTATTAAAGACGGGATCGGAACCTGCCCCCCGCTTTTTATTCGACCCAGCGGACGAATTCGTCATAATCCCCCCGCACCCTTTCAAAGGTATTGACCGGGCTTGTCAGATCGGGCCAGCCCAGTGCCACCCCGATGACGATCCGTTTCGTATCAGGTATGTTGCACAGCGTGCGCAGTCTGTCGGGATACTGAACGGCTGCCGCCATGATGCAGGTCCCCAGTCCCCTCTCGTGAGCAAGGAGACAGAGAGTCTGGATGAGGAGCCCCGCATCGAGCATAGAATACTCGAGCGAGATTTGCGTGTCCACCGTTATGAGAAGTAGCGCAGGCGCGTCGAAGAGCCCCATCATATGGGTATAGAAATTCAGCCGCGCCTCGGCGTCTTCGCGCGGGATCGAGAGCGCCTCCAAGGTTCGCCTTCCCACATCCTGATAGCGGGTTTTGTTGGTTTCCGGCCATTTCTGAGGCATGGATATGTCGGGATCGGGCTGTTTGCCCGCTATGACGGCCTCTTTGTTTGCCGCCTTAAAGGCGGCGAGGGCCTCCCCCGTGACCACAATAATCTCCCAGGGCTGGGTATTCCCCCACGAGGGTGCCCACAGGGCGTCCGTGACGATCCCCTCTATAAGTCCCCTCTCGACGGGTCGAGGCAAAAATGATCGAATGCTGCGACGATTCCTGATGGCTTCCTTGAGTTTCATGGTCCCTCCTTTGCCGAGGTATGATGGTACTTGCGGCACTGTTTTTAACGTTCTCCTTGCTATTTTGTCAATTGATTACTTAATTATAAATAGAGGTACGCAGTATGAATCCTGAAATGACACATAAGATCGATACGATCCTTGGACGGGTCAAAGATCCAGAGAGCGGCCTCTCCCTGGACCGACTGGGGATTGTGACCCGGGTCCGGTACAACGAGGAAAAACGGGAGATGTATCTGTTCACCGATTTTGCGGCTCACCTTCCGGCCTGCAACACTTGCCGCGGTATCGCCATGGCGATCATGTCATCTCTCATGAGGACCCTGAAAGAAGAATTCGAAAGGGAATTCCCTGATATTGTTATTGAATTTGTCTGAGTTGGAGGGCACTGCCCTGCGAGATTTCCCTATTCGCTAAGGCCGATAAGAGGGTCGACATGGCGCGGGTCACTGTTCCGGGGTGTCGTACGCGGGGAGTTCTCATGCCGCATATTATCTCGCCCTGTGGGCCGGATAAATTCTTTAATGTCTAAATATTTTAAGATTTTTCACTTGCAGGAGAGGAAACCGCCCTCCCCTGCAGGTGAATGCTATGTACGGCCGAAGGGGTTTCTCTTACTTGTTATATTTATGGAAACCCTCTCCCGACTTTCTGCCGTACAGACCCGATGTAACCATTTTTCTGAGCAGCGGGCGGGGTCGATACCGTTCTCCGTATTCATTAAAGAGCACTTCGTGAACGCTGAGATTCAGGTCAAGTCCCGTCAGATCAAGCAGTTCGAAGGGGCCAACCGGGTGCCCCAGACCCAGTTTGCATGCCGTATCGATATCCTCCACCGTTGCCACCCCTTCCTCCAGAAGCTTTATCGCCTCGATGAAGAAGATATTCAGCAGCCTGTTGACGGCAAATCCGGCGACATCCTTGACCTCGACCGGCGTTTTATTGATAGATTGGGCTGCCGCTTTCGCAACTTCGACGGCCTCTTCCTGACAGAGATAGCCGGGAATAATCTCGACCAGCTTCATGACGAAGGCCGGTGAAAAAAAGTGGATGCCAAGAAACCGCTCGGCCCTCTCTTTTGTTACCGTCGTGGCCAGTTTTGTTATGGGGATACTCGAGGTGTTGCTTGCTATAACACACTCTTTCTTACATACGCCATCAAGTGTTTCAAAAATCCCCTTTTTGGTTTCAAAATTCTCTATCACCGCCTCGATGACGAGATCGGCATCGGCCATGGTTTCAAGTTGATCCGTCGCAACGACGCGGTTTAATATCGTTTCCTTGTCAGCAGCAGCTATCTTTCCCTTTTTAATGCTCTTATCAAGAATCGCCTCTTGCCGGGCCTTACCACTCAACGCAAAATCCATGGCGGCATCGCTCATCACCACATCGTATCCCGCATTGGCAAAGCAAAGAGATATTTCGGCACCCATCATCCCCGCGCCAACAACGCCTATTGTTTTCAATGACATACCTTGAACACTCCTCTCTACATGTTTATTGAAACGCCATGCCTCGGCGGACATGGCACCTTACGGGCAAAGAAATTCCGAGAAATTGACTCTGCCTCTGAAAGGGCTGGTCAATATCACGTTCATCCCCTACATGCAATTGAATCGAACTGACCTGAAGCGTTTCCGCATAGTGACGGCTTTCATGCCAGCGGATATGCGCGACGGTTTAATTGATATCCACTTTCAATACACCCCCCCTTCCCTTCAACCCATTTTCTTGCTACAGACATTTTTATTTTTGAGAATATATGATACTCTAACTTTCTCAGCTAGGGAAACTGTGGGGAGATATTCTCAACATCATATGCAATCACAACCGAATCTATCTGCTATTTTATATAGTTAAAACAATTTTAAGTAAATTCAATCGGACCTATCTGTGACTATAATGAGTGTGACCATAGTTACAGGAAATGCAAGCCATCTTTATCCTCATGTACTGTATTTCCAAAGCGGCGGGGTGTATTGTGGGGCACGAGAAGACAGCACCAAAACAGCTTATCGCAAAATTGCAGAGAAGAGTCGAGGAGTTGGAAAAATTCAAATCCGAGACCAAGAAACTTGCGCAAAAACTGGAAACTTCAGAAAAAGAGAAAGCTGCTATTTTAAATGCCCTTTTTGAGTATGTTTTATTGGCAAACAGAAACTATGAAATTCTTTGGACAAATAAGGCAGTAAATGAACAATTTGGCATGGAACCGGAACAAATACGCGGAATGCGTTGCTATAAGCTCTTTAACGGTCTCGATAGGCCGTGTAAAAACTGTCATACCCTGAGGGCGGTGAAAAACAACGAAATTGTCACAGTGACGGATTGTAAATTTCTGGGGAGAATCTGGACGGTACGCCATTATCCCCTTGTAGGTGAAGACAAAGTCCTCGCTACCTATACCGATGTAACAGATATAAAAAACGCTGAGAAGGCTCTCCAGGAAGAACAGAGACAAAGAGTTGTTATCCTGGATAATCTGAAGAAAAGCGAAGCAAGTTATAAGATACTTTTTAATGAATCACGAGATGCCATTATAATCATCACAAGAGAAGGAAAATTTGTCGATGCAAACCAGGCATTTCTCGATATGGTAGGAATCAATAAGGAGGATCTCGAATATGTTAATTTTTGGAATTATGCACTATTCCAAAAAACAAAGTACAAATTTGTTCAAGATATGGAAAAACATAAATTTCTCATCGATTTCCCCTTTAAAATGAAAACACAGGATGGAACGCAGATTGATTGCCTTGTCACCTCGTCTGTCCGTTATGATCGTGATGGAAATATTGTAGAATATCAGGGAATTATCCGTGATATTACGGAGACCAAGAGACTCCAGAAGAGAGTATTGGAAATCAGTGAACGACAACAGCGGGAGATTGGGCAGGCCCTCCATGATGGATTAGGGCAACTCCTGACCGGGATTGCCCTTAAAAGCAAGTTCATATCACAAAGTCTTACAAGGAATGGCTCACCCGAAGCAAAGGAGCTAGATAGGCTAAAAGATCTTGCCAATGAAGCAGTCGAGCAGACCCGGCAACTGACAAAAGGTCTCGTTCCGGGAAGCCTACAGGCGAACGGTCTTTTGGCAGCGCTTGAGGAACTGTCGCTGACTATTAAGGATTCCTACGGTATCGCATGTGACTTTCACTCTGGCATTTCAGAGGTGGATTTCGACAGCGTTATAGCCAATCAGCTGTATTATATCGCCCAGGAAGCTGCGATCAATGCCGTGAAACACAGCGGTGCAAACCGGATTGCTCTTCGGCTGGATCGGGTCAACGGCGGAACGGTCCTGTCAGTAGATGATAATGGCATTGGTTTCACAGACACGGAATCTCCCCATGACGGCCGGGGGATCAATATTATGGGATATCGTGCAAAAATGATCGATTCGACGTTTCACATCCGAAACAACAACGGCAAGGGAACATCAATTGTGTGTATGGTCCCCGGTACAACGTAAAACCAAACAAGATAAAACAGTCATCACTATGGGAGAAAAAAAACAAGTTTTCCTCGTCGACGACCACCCTATTATCTGTGAGGCGCTGGAACAGCTCATCAACCAGGAAAATGACCTCCATGTGTGCGGCTGTGCGGGGGATGCGGCAACGGCTTTTAAAGCCGTTCGATCCAATAAACCGGACCTCGTAGTGGTCGATATTTCGTTGCAGGGTAAAAGCGGTATAGAACTCATAAGTGAGATCAAAGTGTATTCACAGGACATTCATACACTTGCCCTCTCCATGTATTTTGATCCCTTGATTGTAGATCAATCCATGCAGGCGGGGGCCATGGGTTATGTAAATAAAAATGAAGCCACAGAGGTAATTATAGAGGCGATCCGGAGAGTTATCAACGGGCAGATATACCTGAGTCCCTCAATATCGGAGAGACTTCTGAACAATTTCTATGGCAAAAACCGACATCCCGACCGATTGAACGTTGATAGATTGAGCCGACGAGAACTCGAAATTTTTCGTCTCATTGGACAGGGCAGTAGTCCCCGAGAAATTGCCAAGATCCTGCACATAAGTGTCAAAACGGTTGATGCCCACCGGGAACATATAAAAGAGAAGCTGCGGCTCAGAAACTCACGCGAATTATATGGGTATGCCTTGCAATGGGGAAAATCGTCTAACTAATATATAGGTGAATCACCTATAGTCCCTATATTTCGTTCTCTATTCAAATCAGTTATCTCCCTATTTACAACACGTATCGTACATCGTACACGTATTTTAAAGTCGGATTTTAGCTTCGAAACCTTTTAGCAGTTATTTGTTGCCGAAGTGAGAGAACTCTGAAAAATGGCTTTGTCACAGGTCACACCCTTATCACCTGCATATCTAATATTCATGAACATGTTCTTATATCAGAGGGATGCGAGTTTTCTCCAAGGTGTGTTTTTTTCACGTTAATTTAAAAAGGAGGGTGTGAACATGAAAAAGATGACAAGGGTTAAGTTTTCGAGCTATCTTTCATTTCTGTTTCTGATCGCGGTCGTTGCGGTTGCTTTTTGTCCACTCAATTCACATGCGGAATCAAACAAAAAAATAAGGATCGGGGTTTCCGCACCGGTGAAGTTTGTCGTTGGGCAACATATTGCGAAGGGCGCGGAAATGGCGGCGGATGAAATAAATGCCGCCGGTGGCGTAGTTATCAATGGAGAACGGTACGATTATGAAGTAATCGTTGCCGACGATAATTGTTTCTTAAGTGTGACCGATGCGGTCAGTGCGATAGAGAAACTCATATCGGTGAAAAAGGTCAACTTTGTTCTCGGTGGTTACAGTTCACAGGGAACACTGGCACAGCAGGAAGTGATGGCCGACAACAAAGTAATCTACCTTGCAACCGGTGGCACACATCCCGAATTGAACAAGAGAATCGCAAAAGATTATGACCGATATAAGTACTGGTTCAGAATCTGGGTTTGTTCCACTCCGCAGGCACTGAATTACTTTGCACAAATAAGCACCGCTGTGGCCAAGATAAAATCGGAACTCGGAGTCGAGAAGCCGAAAGTGGCCCTCCTCATGGATAAGGCAATATGGATTGATCCCATAGCTCAGTTTGCAAAGAAAATCTTCACCGCCATGGGCTGCGAGGTTATAGGTGAATGGCGTCCCAGCGTTCAGGCGACAAATCTTACCGCCGAATACTCCGCGATCAAATCGGCAGGCGCTCATATCATTTATCAGGTAAGTGCCGGACCTGTCGGAAATATCTACGGGAAACAGTGGGGAGAATTGAAGATACCGGCCTGTCTCATCGGGGTAAACGTTGAAGCCGGGAAGATGTCGCATTGGGACGGTACAAGGGGAATGTGTAATTATGAAGAAACATCAGGTTCTCCTCGCGCAAAATTTTCCGAAAAATCCCTCCCCTTTTGGGACGCATTTGTCGAACGCTACAAGGAGGAACCGATGTACGTGGCAAATATCAACTATGACGTTCTCTTCTACCTGAAAGATGCGATCGAGAAGGCGGGAACACTGGACAGCGAGGCATTGATTCCCATTTTAGAGAAAGTCGATTACATGGGCACAATCGGCCGTGTCGCGTTTACGCCTCGCGACCATGAACGGCCGCACGATCTCATGCACGGTCCCGAGTACACTTACATGTTTGCCGCTCAATGGCGAGACGGAAAGTTTGTCCCCATATGGCCCGACGGAAAGGAAATACATCCTGCCGTTATCGCGGCTGGGATGGCTCCCGGATGGGACAAGATCAAGCTCGACGGCGCGGTTGAGTACGAAATTCCCCCCTGGGTGAAAGAATACTGGAAAGATAAAAAATAGATACGTGAGGAGTTACGTGCATGTCCTCTTTTTTCCCCATCCCCACAAGGGGACATGCACATTCCTCGGTGCAACATCTTGAAGCCGCACAAATGCGCCAAGCTGTGTCATAGCAACATAAAAGAACTTTTCTAACCCGATACGAGGTGCCTGCGCAATGTTGTTGAATATTCTCATTAATGGATTGATTGTCGGCGGAATGTACGCACTGCTTGCCGTCGGCTTCGCTCTCATCTTCAGTGTCGCCAGAATTCTTAATATGGCCCACACTGCCTTTTATATGGTATCCGCCTATGTCATTTATATCGGAACTTCGGTGCTCCATCTCTCGTTGTTTCCGTCGATCGCTCTGGCAATTCTCTCTACCGTGATATTAGGAGTACTGTGTTTCTACCTCTTTTTTGACCGCGTAAAGGAACACGAATTTGCGGTGATGATCATCGCCGTTGCCCTTGCCTCACTGTTTCAGGAAATTCTCCTTCTGACTTTTGGCGGCACGATCCTGGCAATTCCTGATTTTGCCCAAGGTTTTATCGATATCGGCGGCACAAATGTTTCATATCAGCACATATTCGCGTTTCTGCTCAGCATCCTAATTCTCGTCATGTTATGGGTCGTGCTCTCGAAGACAAATCTGGGAAGCGCGATCCGTGCTGTTGCGCAGGACAGTGAGATTGCAAATCTGATGGGTATAGACGTGCGGCGTATTTATGTCATAGTGATGGCGATTTCCGTGGGTCTCGCGGCTGTCTCGGCAGCTGTGATGGGCCCCATTTATATGATTAGTCCATTAATGTGGGGGCAACCACTCGTCATTGTTCTGGCTGCCGTCGTATTGGGGGGGGCGGGAAGTATCGGAGGCGCTGTCATTGCCGCATTTATACTGGGGTATGTCGAAAGTTTCGTCGTCTTTATGGTGCCGGGCGGATCATTCCTCGGAGGCGCCGCTTCAATGGTCGTGATGATTCTCGTATTACTGATAAGACCAGAAGGATTATTTGGTGTTCACTTTGAGGAGGAGCGACTATGAGAGGTCATCTTTTTTTGTTTTATCGGTGGCTCCGCGGTGAGGTTCTATCGATTCCAGGAAGAGTCATTGCCTTGGTGTTTTTTATTGGCCTGTTTCTGCTGCCCGTCGTGACGCAGGAACCGTACTATCTTCGGATTGCAACACTGGCTATCATATTCGCCCTTTTTGCTGCCAGCTGGGATGTCCTGGCCGGCTTTGCGGGACAGCTGAACCTTGGCCATGGTCTCTTTTTCGGAGTGTCAGCCTATGCAGCAGCATTTGTAAATATTAATTTGCACTGGCCTCCATGGATTACCATACCCATTGGCGCTGTTGCCGCAGTTCTTGTGGGTCTGATAGTCGGAATCCCCGCTCTGAGATTACGGGGCATGTATCTCGCGCTTGTCACCTTATCGTTCCCCCTTATCCTTATCGGATTGGTATTTGTTTTTTCCGATGTCACCGGGGGTGAATTGGGTCTCTTCGGCACGTCCGTGCTTTCATCGTCTCGCGTGGCGAGCTACTATATCATCGCTGTCACGTTCACGATCTGTGTTTTTGCCATGTATAAGTTTACCGATGCGCGAAGTAAATATCTGCGAATCGGCGTTCTTCTTCATGCACTTCGAGAAGATGAGATTACCGCCAGGGCCTCCGGGATATATACCACGAAATACAAACTCCTAGCTTTTGCGGTGAGTGGTTTTTTTGCCGGAATTGCGGGAGGACTGTATACTCATTACCTGCGGATAGCCGGCCCGTCCACCCTGGAGCTTTTCTTTTCCTTTAACGCACTGCTTTGGTCAATATTCGGAGGGCTCGGCACGATCTACGGTGCCGTGGTGGGTACCTTTATCCTCTACCCCCTGACGGAGGTCCTGTCGTTATTCGACTTGGGAGAAAAAATCCGGTTTGTAGTCCTCGCCGTTGTGTTAATTTCCACCCTTCTCTTTATGCCCGAAGGTATTGCCGTGTGGATCTTAGACAAAATCGAGGTAAAGTGTCCCCGCTGTAAGCTCGTGAATGTCTTCTGGCGGAAGCGATGCAGATCATGCAGAGCGGATCTTTACCCCGAGAAAACAAAGATAAAAGAATTATTGTAAGAAAGGAACAATGGTAATGAAGTCAGCATATGAAGAAAGGCCGTGGCTCAAACATTATCCTACAGGGATGCGGCACGACGTAGAAGTTCCGCCCACGTCGGTAGGCGATGTCTTGGATAAGGCTGTTGAGAAGTGGGACAAGAAGACAGCCATGTATTATTATGGAAATCAAATCAGCTATAGAGAGTTGGGCGAAAAGGTAAACAGATTGGCGAATGCCTTGTCGCAACTTGGGTTGAAAAAAGGTGACAGGATAGCTTTTCTATTATTGAATTCGCCGGAATTTGTCATAAGCTTTTTTGCCGCAGCAAAGCTTGGGATGATTGTGACGCCTATCAGTCCGGTTTATGTTTCCAGTGAGATAAAGCATCAACTGTTAGATAGTGGTGCCAAGAGCATTATTTGTCAGGACATATTATATGAAGGTTTTGAAAAGACAGGAGTTGAACTGGATCATGTAATTCTGACGAATATCTCGGAATCATTGCCGAAATTAAAAAGGATGATGGGAAAAGGTATTTTAAGGGGAGTTTACCAGAAAATGGCCGCTCCCGCTCCCACAATCTATGAAAGAGAAGGCTTGCATAGACTGCAGGATATCATGGATGCATCCGAACCGGTAATGCCGAAGGTACATATCGATTCGAGTGAGGATATCCTGTCTCTCCACTACACCGGTGGGACAACCGGTCCACCAAAGGGGGTCATGATCAGCCATTATAGTGTGGTGGCAAATTATTATCAGTGCCGGGAATTTGCTCCAGAATTGATAGATGGAAAGGAAACGATTGTCAATTTCATGCCCTATTATCACGTTGGCGGGCAGGCGAATATAATAAACGCGCTTTTCAGCGGCTATAGTCTGGTTGTCATTACGACGCCGGATGTTGATGATATTTTAAATGCAATGGTCAAGACCGGTGCAACGTATTTCATGAGCGCACCGACAATGTATGAGATGTTGAAGGATTATGAAAAAACAGACAGGGTTAACTGGAAGAAACTGAAATATATTAATTGTGGCGCGGATTCACTTCATGAATTTACGGCACGTGATTGGGAGGAGAGAACAGGAAGTAAAATTACCGAAGGATACGGATTGACTGAGGCGACATATGGCACGCACGGCAATCTGCTGGGCAAACAGAAATATGGTTCCATCGGTATCCCCATGCCTAGCACATGGTCGGCGATCATCGATGTGGACGAAGATCGTTTCCTTCCCGTTGGCGAAACGGGAGAACTCGTAATCAGCGGACCTCAAATGACGAAGGGGTACTGGAACAGTCCAGAGGCAACGAAGGAGTGTGAATCGTTCATAAACGAACGGAGGTGGTGGAGAACGGGTGACTTGGCTCGCATGGAAGAGGATGGATACTTCCACATCTATGACAGGAAAAGAGACCTTATTAAATACAAGGGTCTTAAGGTCTTTGCACGAGAAGTCGAAGAGGTGCTGAAAGATCATCCCGATGTCAAAGAAGTGGGTGTGGTGGGTGTCCCTGACGACAAGGTCGGACAAAATGTAAAAGCGGTTGTTGTTCTGGAAAGCGACTCTCGAGGCCACGTATCGGAATCAGATATCATTGAATACTGTAAAGACAAGTTGGCACACTATAAGATACCAAGAATAATAGATTTTGTAGGCGAAATACCAAAAACTGACATTGGAAAAGTCTCTCGCAGAGAGATCAGGTCTGAGGAGGACTAAATGGGGGGAACTTTTTTAGAGGTCGAAGGACTGACAAAGGACTACGGTGGGTTGCGAGCCGTCGATAATGCGAATTTTTCTATTGACCGTGACGAGATGGTAGGGCTCATAGGACCGAACGGAGCCGGAAAATCGACAATCATCAGAATGCTGATGGGTGTATTGAAACCGACAGCGGGAATTGTTCGGTTTAAGGGAACCGATATTACCGGACAAATGATTTCAAAAACCGTTAACATGGGAATCGCCAGCACCTTTCAGATCGTAAAACCGTTCCGTCACCTTCCGGTCATCGCGAATGTGATGGTTTCATGTCTTTGCCCTCGATCAAGGAGAAAAGGCGAGTGGGTAAAAACGGTCGAGCTAAGAGCGAACGATGCATTGGAGTTTTGCGGGATAGCAGACCAGGCCCTTGAACAGGCATCCATACTCTCCCACGGAGATCTCAAGCGACTCGAACTTGCACGGGCGATCGCAACCGAACCGGATATGCTGCTCTTGGATGAGCCCTTTGGAGGGCTCAACCCGGCGGAGACAAAGCTGATTGCGAACTCACTGAAAAGACTGCATAAGGGTGGACGATTCGGCAGGCTCCACAGCGAGGGGCCGGCAATGTTGATCGTCGAACATAAATTATCCGAGTTGATGAGAATCGTCGACAGAGTCATCGTTATTAACTTCGGAAAAATCATTGCGATGGGATCGCCTGAGGAGGTGGTCAATAACAAGGATGTCATTGAGGCTTATATCGGAAAGGGGGTAAAGGGACTTGCTTCTTGAAGTGCACAACCTCACAGTTCTCTACGATAAGGCGATGGTCCTCAATAATGTGAACCTGCATGTGGATGAAGGAGAGATGATCTCCCTTGTAGGTCCCAATGGTGCCGGGAAAACAACCCTTCTCCGCTCCATATCGGGACTGGTCAGGTGGGAAAAAGAGATCTCGCGAGGCACCGTCGGAGGAAAAATCACAATCAAGGGAAGCGTGAAATTTGACGGAGAAGAGATAGGTCATCTGTCCGCATCCGAAATCGTCAGGAGGGGATTGATACTGACTCCGGAACGCGGAAGACCCTTTAAGGAAATGACGGTGAAGGAAAATCTCATGATCGGGGCCTATCTTTGCAAAGATAAACAGGTTGTCAATGAAAATCTTGAGAAGGTCTACCAGCTGTTTCCCGTCCTCAAAGACAGGGAAAAGCAAGTCTCCGGCACCATATCGGGAGGCGAAAGAACGATGCTGGCCATTGGTCGGGCCTTAATGTCACAGGCGCGGTTATTGATGGTCGATGAACCATCCGTCGGACTGGCCCCAAAGGTGAAGGAAGATATGTTCGACCGTATTAAGGATGTCCACAATTTAGGCATCACGGTGCTATTGACCGAGCAGGACATCAGTTTCGCTTTTGATCTGGCGAAAAGAAACTATGTTTTGTCACAGGGCCAAATTATGGCCGAAGGCAATCCTGAAGAACTTCTCAATAACGAAATAGTAAGAAAAAGCTACCTTGGTCTATAACTGCGGCACAGAGGGGGTAACGGAAATGCCATTTGAAGAATTGATTCAGGATCTGGAGTTGAAGAAAAAAAGGGCCCGTGCTCAAGGAGGGGCTGCAAAAATCAATAAGCAGCATGAAAAGGGCAGACTGACCGCACGGGAACGTATCGACACCCTCCTCGACGAAGGGTCTTTTATTGAACTCGGCTCGTTATGTACCTCCGATATCCCCGGTATGGAAGAGAAAACCCCCGCTGACGGCTTGGTTGTCGGATATGGGTGTATCAATGGCCGAAGAGTCGGGACATTTGCGAATGACTTTACGGTCCTGGCAGGATCGAGCGCCATGATTAATAACAAGAAAATGGGTATCTTCAAGAGACAGCTCTATGAGTACGGCATTCCCATGATCTGGCTTGGGGAGGCCGGGGGACAACGTATCCCTGATCTTCAGGATTCCGGACGGATGTTGTACCACGGCGTGGGAGATGATATGGCCCGCTTTGGGTACAGCCATATGCGGCAGGTCCCCTATGTGATGGCTGCGATGGGCGACTGCCATGGCGTCCCCGATTGGCAAGCCTGTCTTGCCGATTTTACGATTATTGTCAAGGGGGCATCTGTCGCCGTTTCAGGCCCCCGAGCCTTGGGAAAAGCAATCGGCCAGCAGTACACCGCCGAAGAGATGGGGGGGTGGAAGGTCCACGCCGAGATGACTGGGATGGCCGACCAGGTCGCCGAGGATGAGGAGGATTGTTTTAGAATTATAAAGCGATATCTTGACTACATGCCCCCGAACAACCAGGATCTTCCTCCTACTCGGCCCGTGCCTCCCGGATCCGAAAAACGCATGGAAAAAATTCTCGATATCCTCCCGGAACGAAGAAGGCGCTCTTACGATATGCACCGGATCATCGAATGCGTTGTCGACGGGGGAAAATATCTGGAAATCAAGCCCTATTTCGGGATGATGCTCATCACCTGTCTTGCCCGGGTCGGAGGAGAGACGGTCGGTATTATTGCCAGTAATCCTATTGTCAATGCCGGAGCGACCGATACCGATGCCTTGGAGAAGTCAACCAGCTTCATGTGCCACTGCGATTCATTTAATATTCCGCTGATATTTTTTCTTGATACCCCGGGTCATCTCACCGGCAAAGGAGCTGAGTTGAAACGAGTCGGTGCCAGAGTGGTGAACAACCTTCAGGCGCTCTACCAGGTCACAGTTCCCAAAATAACCGTCTTGATACGCAAGGGGTACGGGCAGGCCCTGGTCAATATGTGCGCGGCCGGCACTGGAGCGGATTTTATGGTGGCATGGCCAACTGCCGAGATCAGCTTCATGGATCCCCAGATAGGTGCCGATGTGGTGTTTGGCGGCCTTCCAGAAGATGAACGGGAAAAGTTGGTTGAGAAACTGATGGCCGATTCATCCCCTTATCCTGCTGCACGGATGTACGGCATCCAGGATGTCATACATCCCTGTGAAACACGTAATTATCTGATAGAGGTTCTAAAGATTATACGCGATTCAAAAGATAGAGGCATGGGGAAACATCTTCTCTCCGGATGGCCCACGAAACTATAACATCTTTGAGTGTTCCTGTGCTTGATATCAAACATCTCTGTAAATTTAAGAACCGAGCTTTCTTTTTGTAATGCTATACTGAGCAAGGGCTGACATCGCACGGGCGCACTGTTCCGGGGTGTCGTATACGGGGATGCCCCCCTCCCCCAGGATGCCCTCCATGATATCGTTCTCGATGCGGCCGAACCGGAGACAGATGAGCGGTTTGCCATATTTTTCGGGCAGCGAGGCATAAAGCCTGGCGCCGTCAATGGCGATCTTGACAGGTTCCGAAAGGGAATCGCCATTGATATCAATTATTTCCAGTGAAGGATCCCATATCTGAGGGCTGACGGGTACGTTGCTGATAACGCCGTCAATGTAATCCAGTTTGAGGAGTTTTTCGATAATCTCTGCCTCCTGGAGGGCGGTCCGTCTGCTCCCGGCGAAATCGATGGGGTTTGTTGCCCGCGGCGCGTGGGCGGGAAGGAGTGCCGTGATCGTTCGGGCCATATCGGGGTCCAGCTCGGGGAGTTCAAGTCCGAAGGACGAGCAGGCGTCGCTCCCCACAACCCCCTGTCCGCCGCTCCCCAGGATGGCAACCCGGTTTCCCGAAGGGAGGGGGAGCTGCGCCAGTGCCTCGGCCACTTCGAAAAGGTGAAAGGCCTCCTGAACCTGGATGATTCCGACCTGTCTGCACATTCCGTCAAAGACCTTTTCCGATCCGGCGATTGACGCGGTATGTGACATGGTCGCCCGGGCGCCCGCCTTTGAACGTCCGGCCTTATAGACGACGATCGGTTTTTCGCGTATCACCCTCTTTGCGGCCTCAAAGAAGCGCCTCCCGTCCTTCAGGCCCTCGAGGTAGAGTATAATGACCTTCGTTTCTTCATCACCGGCCAGATATTCGAGGTAGTCGGCGGCTTCGAGGTCCGCCTGGTTACCGATACTGATGAATTTGCTGAGACCGTGTCCTTTCTGATTCGCCACCCGGGCCATGGCGACACCGAAGGTGCCGCTCTGGGAAACGAACGCCATGGGTCCCGATTTGGGAGCCTGGTGAAAGCACAGGCTGAGGTGACCCGCGGCGCTCCAGATCCCCATGCCGTTCGGTCCCACAAATCTGATGCCCCCCTCGCGGGCAGCGGCGACCATCTCCTCTTCGAGCCGCCTCCCCTCTCCCCCTACTTCGGCGAACCCTGCTGTGATGATGACGGCTCCCCGGATACCCTTCCCGGCGCACTCGCGCAGAATGCCGGGAATAGTCGCCGAGGGTGTAGTGATAACGGCAAGATCGATATCGCCGGGCACGTCGGTCACACGGGGATAGGCAGGAAGGCCCAAAATTTCCCGCTTCTGGGGGTTGATCGGATAGATGGTGCCTCGATAGCCCGTCTTGAGGGGGCGTTCCACCATCAACTGTCCCCATTTCCTGAAGGTGTCGGATGCCCCGATAACGGCTATGGAGCGGGGTTTGAATATGCAGTCGAGTTCCTTCATCCCGTCCTTTTTCACGTGCGTCCCCTTCCCCTGCGAAATAATCAACCCCGGTAAAAGACCGGGAAGGGCTCTACGTCCGTACCAGGCCTGTGTCAATAGGCTAAAGGCCTTCTTCAGCGAGGGATTTTATCAGTTGTGACTGCTTTTTGGTAAGCTTTTTGGGTACTTCGATGGTGAAACGCACGTAGCCGTCTCCTCGTCCGGTTCCCTTAAACTTATGAAAGCCGAATCCCTTCATCCTGATCTTGGTGTTTGCCTGCGTTCCCGGCGGGATCTTGATCCGCTTCGTTTCACCGTCCGGCATCCGGATATTCATGGATGTCCCCAGGGCCGCCTGAGGAAAGGTGATCGTTTTATGAATATAGATGTCGTCTCCTTCCCTCGTATAAACGGAATGAGGGAGGAGCTTGATATTGATGAACATATCTCCCGGAGGGCCACCGTTGAAACCGGGGAGCCCTCTCCCGGCAAGCCGGAGCTTCTTTCCGGTATCGATACCCTTTGGTATCTTGACCGTCATCTCATTCAGGATGCCGTCGTCCTTCTTAAGGGATATCCTCTTCTCGGCCCCGGAGTATGCATCTTCAATGGAAATGGAGAGGTTATACTCGAGATCCTGTCCTTTCCTCGGGGCCCGTTGCTGGTTATATTGTTGCTGCTGGTTTCTGAAGAGCTGAGAGAAGAGGTCATCGGTCGCATATGCCCGCCGCTGCCCTCTCACTCTGGCAGAATCGCTGAACCCACCAATATCCCTCAGTATTTCATTCAGATCGAATCCTCTGAATATATCCTCCTGGGAGAAGTTGCGGCTGAATGCCTCCTGCGATCCGAAGCTGTCGTACTGTTTCCGCTTCTCCGCATCACCCAGGACGGCGTACGCCTCGCTTATCTTCTTGAACTGTTCTTCGGCCGACTTGTTGCCCTGATTCCTGTCCGGATGGTACTTGAGCGCGAGTTTCCTGTAGGCCTTTTTTATTTCGTCGTCTGACGCCTTTTTATCGACCCCGAGTACCTTGTAATAGTCCTCTGTCATAGTGCCTTTAATCTACTAACTACTTGTTATTTGTCAAGACCGTCCTTGCCATACCACCAGAAATCATTTGCGCTGACGGGATCTGCATATCTCACGCTGCCGCCCACCCGTACCAGGGGGGCGTACTCCATCTCATCGGTCTCGTGGATCAGTCTGTCCGCCGTCATGATACTTCCCATGAAAAACCCGTGTTTTCTGAATACCTCGCGGCTGTAAGCGGCACAGGTGGGGTACATGGGACACCGGTCTCCATCCACCCTGGATATGTACTCGGAAAAGATTTTCAGGCCGCCCAGGACTACCCGTGCCGGCAGGGAGGTGTCCTCTGTGGGCCCGTGTCCCGCTGAACGTGAAGGGGATCGACCCCCGAATTCCCAGGGATCAAAGGAATCTTCTCCTCCCCACCCGGGGGCCGCCGTCAGGGTGACACACACTAAAAACATAACGATATTAAACGTATTTCTTGCCATTTTATACTCAGAAGTTCATGCTAAGCAGCAGGCCGTTACATCTGTTTCTTGTGTCGTGAAGATACGACAGACTGACCCGGTCTCTGAGCCCCCGGAGAAAGTCTTCCTTTGTCCGTTTGTTAAATTTGTGGGCACTGCCGACGGCGCTGTATATATTGCCGGTGTACCACCCCAGCTCGAAAAAGGTGACGATCCCGCCGGTGACGTACTTGTCGTCCTCAAAGAGCTCGATGGCGCTCCAAATGAACAGACCGTTCAGGAGAAAGGCGACGAGGGCGTCCCTTGGCCGTTCGGTGTACAGGTGACCGGCACCGGGCAGTACAGCGCCCAATGTTCCGGCGGCGGAGGGGGATTTATGGGGGAGATTGTCGATATTGGCGAGGCCCGCAGAAAAGACTCTCGCAGAATCGTACAGGTCGCTCCCCTCCGGAACCCGCGAAAACATCTTTCCCGCCCTTTCCCACTGTTCCATATCAACAAGGACCAGGGCGCTCTGGTAGATCGCTTTCGCCCGGTATTCGCCATCTTCGGTCTCAATGATGCGCGCAAAGGTGGCAAGGGCCTCATCGCGCAGCGAGAGACTCCGTTCGCTCATGCCCCTCAGATACAGGGCCTCCGAGGCCATCGCGCTGTCGGGATAGCGGGTCAGGAAGGTGTCGAGGGCCTCTCTGGCGCTCTGCCACTTCTCGGCCCTGAAATAGCTGACCCCTATCTTGAAATACGCCTTTTCACAGAACGTTTCGGAATCCGGACAGAGAAAGATCAACCTCTTGTATTCACCGATAGCCCGGTAGAAGTCGGACTCGTCAAAAAGACTCTCGGCAAACGCAAACTGCCTTTCACAGTCTTCTCGATCGCCCCCCCTCGCACCGCAGGGAAACGTTACAAGAAACACCAGAAAGAGAAAAAACAGCCCGCCGGCAGTTATTCGCATCCGTTCCCTATACTCCCCTCCCCAACTGGAATGCCTTTTTGTTGCCGTTCAGTATCTTCGAAGGAAAACTCTCCGCAAGAACCCCCTCCCACATATCGCTCCCTATGTCGAGATACGAAGAGAGCACCCCCAGGATGACCGTGTTGGCCATTCTCCTGTCTCCCGATCGGAGGGCCATCTCGGTTGCGTCTACCACCTTTACGTCCGTAAAGTGTTGCTTTATGAAATCCACGGCATCTTCGGGATAGGGCTCATCCCCGAGGTTTACCGACGGAGGATAGACCTCCTCATCGTTGATGATCACCTTCCCGTCTGCCTTCAAGTATTCGAGATACCGGAGGGTCTCCAGCTTTTCAAAGGAGACGAGGACGTCGACGTTCCCTTTCTTGGCGAGGGGAGAATAGACCTTCGGGCCGAACCGCACGTGGCTGCTCACACACCCGCCCCTCTGGGCCATCCCGTGCACCTCGCTCTTCTTCACGTCGAAACCCGCCTTCATCATGACCGCGGAGAGGATATCGCTCGCCCGGATGATCCCCTGTCCGCCCACACCAACCAAGAGTACGCTCTGTACGGATTTATTCATTGTCCGCGACCTCCTCAATGGCTCCCGTAGCGCACAGTTGCTGACACAGGGTACAGCCATCGCAGAGGGCGGAATCGATTACAGCCACCCCTTCCTGCTTCTTCGTCTTCTTTTCTATCTTCATCTCCATATCCTCGAGCCTTTGCCATGAGATCGGTGGGCATCCCAGTCCGAGACACGCCTTGCAGCCGGTACACTTATCCGGATCAATCCGCAGGGGCAGCCTGCGGCCCGTCTTCTGCTTGACAGCGAGCAGGGCGCATGGGGCTCTCGATATTACCAGAGAAGGGCCCTTCCGGGAGAGTTCCTCTTTGATGACGCGCCTCGTCTCTTTGATATCGAAGGGATTAACTACCTGTACGTTGTCGATACCCAGCGCCTTCGCAAGTTCAACAAAATCGAGTGCCTTGGTCGCCTCTCCTTGGAGGGTGCGCCCCGTCGCGGGGTGTTCCTGCATCCCCGTCATGGCGGTCGTACGGTTGTCGCATATGACGATAACCGCATTGCTCTTGTTGTAGGCCATGTTCAGGAGGGGGGTAATCCCCGAGTGGATAAAGGTTGAGTCGCCGAGCACGCCGACCACCCTCCCCTCTTCCTCCAGGGCCTTGTCCATGCCGTGCGCCATCCCGACGCTGGCCCCCATACAGACACAGGAATCCAGCCCCTCGAGGGGTTTCATGAAGGAGAGGGTGTAACAGCCGATATCGCCCGTCACGAAGACCTTCATCCTTCCCAGGACATGGAAAAGTCCGCGGTGCGGACAGCCCGGGCAGAGGTTCGGAGGCCTCTGGGGGAGTGACCGGACCGGCAGATTTGCCCCTTCCACTCTGTTACCTGTAACGCCGGCCTCCACGACGCCGGGATCGAATTCACCAGTATAAGGAAACACCGCTTTACCGGCGACCTCGATCCCCATCGCCCTCACCTGCTCCTCGATGAAGGGGTCGAGTTCCTCGACCACGTATATCTTGTCCACCTTCGAGGCAAAGGTCCTGATCAGACCCGAAGGGAGGGGATGCACCATCCCCAGCTTGAGGTAGGAATAGTCGGGGAAGGCATCCTTTGCATAGTTATAGGGCATCCCGGCCGTTATGATGCCCACCTTCGTGTCGTTGATCTCCATTCGGTTTTCCGGGAAGATCTCCGCGAACCCCCGGAGCCGTTCCATCCGCTCCTCCACCACGACCCGCCGCTCACGGGCCTTGGCGGGGACCATCACGTACTTTGACGGATCCAGGCGGATCCCTCTCTTCTCCTCGGCACGTTCGGGTTCCTCGAGCTCGATGACGGATTTGGAGTGCGAGACCCGCGTGGTGGTCCTCAGAAAGACCGGGGTGTCGAACTCCTGGCTCATCCGGAAGGCGATCTTGATGAACTGTTTCGCCTCGGCGCTGTCCGACGGCTCCAGCATCGGGATCTTGGCTGCCCTCGCGTAGTTTCGGTTGTCCTGCTCGTTCTGGGAGCTGTGCATGGAGGGATCGTCCGCGCTGATGATAACCAGCCCCCCCTCCGTTCCGGTGTAACTTACCGTAAAGAGGGGGTCGGCAGCCACGTTGACTCCCACATGCTTCATCACCACCAGGGCACGGGCCCCTCCCAGGGCGGCCCCGATTCCCACTTCGAGGGCCACCTTTTCATTTGGTGCCCACTCGGCGTAGACACCGTCATATTTGGCAAACGCCTCCATTATCTCGGTGCTCGGCGTCCCGGGGTACGCAGAAGCAAAGGTGATACCATCCTCGTACGCCCCTCTGGCTATTGCCTCATTTCCTGACATCAATGCTTTCATATCGTTTCATGTAACCCTTCTGTCTGTTTTTTTGCGGTCTTTCCGCTCCGAGAACAGTAATGTTACGGGGTGAGGACCGCCATCTTCTTCTTTATCACCATCTCCACCAGCGGATCGTTCGTCTTGCCGGCGGCCTTGCCATAGAATTCCACCGCCTCCTTCTGCCTCCCCATTTTCTCATATATCCGCCCGATATTGGCATAATTGATATATTCAAAACGCGTTCCCCGTATCAGTTTGTTGGAATCTTCAAAGGATTTCAGGGCATTGTCGTAATTCTTGGTCTCTTCGTAACAGTACCCCAACCCGTGATAGGCGAGGGCCGTCAGGATATCGTCATCTGACCGTTTCAGGAAAGTCTTGTAGACAGTAATGGCCTTTTCCGTCTCACCGATATTGAAATAGAGATTTCCCATATTGTAGAAGGAAATCACGGCCGCGTGACTGCTCGGATATTCTTCGACAAGTTTCTCGTAGATCCCGAGGGCCTTCAGGTACGCCCCTTTCCTCTCTTCCTGGGATTGACCCGGTACGACGTACGCGCTGTACGCAGATGAATAGAGGCCCTGGGCCTTGTTCTCATAGTTCAGGCGGTAAAAGTGCCACGTCCCGGCCAGAATGATAACCAGGAGGACAGCCGCCGCACCCATATAAAACTTGTCTCTGTGCTCGGATACGTACTGCAGGGCCCGCCACCCGATCGTATGAAATTCGTCCGGCTGTTCCAATTCTTTCTTTGTCAGTTTGTCCGCCATTCAAGGCCTCCTTCATTATTTTCCGGTTATCTTATCGGCTATGTGCTTCGGCGCCCTTACGATTTTCCCTTCCCTGCTTGTAAAGGGATGGAGTGTAAAGCCCTCGGCAAGGATCTGTTCTTTGCTCTCATCGCGGATCACGTAGTCAAACCGTACGCTGGCCCGCCTGATGCCGGTTATCTCCGTTTGGATCACCACAATCTCATCATATCGCGCGGGCAAAAGATAGTGACAGCTTACCTCTATGACCGGCAGATGATATCCCGATGTTTCAAGCTCCGCGTAGACGATGCCCATGTCACGCATCAGCTCAGATCTACCTATCTCGAACCATTTCAGATAGTTGGCATAGTAGACGATACCCATCGCGTCCGTATCGGCATACCGTACCCGTATTCTGGTCTCACCTTTTCTCTTCAAGAAACCCTCTCCAGTCCTTCATGAACCAATCCATTAGCAGGTGTCCCGGAGAAACCACGATCCCCGTATCCCCCGCGGAGGCCTCGCTATAAGGATTGCCCGTACCGGCATTCTCCCCGTCGGCGGAAGAGAGGACCGCGAAGGGACTGGGATCCGACGAATGGGTCTTCAGTTCTATCGGCGTCGGGTGATCGCTCAGGACCATCACTCTGACATCTTTGAGGGAGGGTGTCCCCGCAAGCACCGTTCCGACTACCTCTCGATCAAAGTCCTCGATGGCCCTGATCTTTCCCTCTGTGTCCCCCTCGTGTCCCATTTCATCGGGCGCCTCGACGTGAAGAAAGACAAAATCGCCGTTCCGGAGATACTCCAGCGCCCTCTCCGCCTTCCCCCGGTAGTTGGTGTCGGTATACCCTGTCGCACCTTCGACGGGAAGGATGTCGAGCCCCGCGTAGACCCCGATCCCCTTCAGGAGATCGACGGCGGATATGATCCCTCCCTTGATCCCGTACCGGGCGGTGAGGGGCTTCATTGCGGGCGCCCTCCCCTCTCCCCACAGCCAGATGGAATCCGCGGTCTTTTTCCCCTCTGCCATGCGGTCGCGGTTTACCGGATGGTCCTTCAGTATGGCGCGCGAACACTCCATGAGGTGCCCGATCTGATCCGATCCTTTCCCTTTCGGCAGGTACCCCGCGATCGGCCGGCCGGTGATGTCGTGCGGCGGGATTGTCTTCAGCGCGGTGGGGCCGCCCCGGTACACCATCAGGTGCCGGTATCCGACGCCGGGATAAAACCCGATCTCCGGCGAACCCAGCTCTGCGTCAAGATCCTCAACGATCCGCCGGGCCTCCTCGGATGAGATGTGCCCCGCGGTAAAGTCCTCCATGACAGTTTCTGCCGTCTCTCCCAAGGTTACGAGGTTACAGCGGAAGGCCACATCGTCGGGGGCCAGGCTTACCCCCATGCTCGCCGCCTCCAGGGGTCCGCGCCCGGTATGGTACACCATCGGATCATATCCCAGGACGGAGAGGTTTGCCACGTCGCTACCGGGTGTCAGTCCGGCAGGAATCGTATCGATCAGCCCCAGCGTCCCTTCGGCCGCTATTCGATCCATATGGGGTGTATGGGCGGCCTGTAGAGGGGTCTTCCCCTGCAGTTCGGGGAGCGGATAATCCGCCATCCCATCGCCCAGCAGAATCACGTACTTCATCTCAGCGACTCGTCCTCTATCCTGATCAGTGTCGTTTTCCCGAAAACGACGTCCTCAAGGGTGTTGTCGATCTCCTCCAACGCCGCGCTGACGTTCTTCTCCCGGGCCTTGTACGTTGTGAGGACGACAGGAACCCCCTTGTCCTTGTCAAACATCTTTTCCTTCTGGATGACCGAGGATATGCTGATATCATGTTTCCCTAATATCCCCGATATCTTGGACAGGACACCGGGCCGATCGACTGCCGAGAACCTGAAGTAGTAGTTCGTGACGATATCATCCATCGGGAGGAGGTCGATGTCTTTGATCTGATCCTTCTTGTAGGAACGTAGCGGGACCCTTCTCCATGTCCCCACCGTGATGTCGCGCGCGATGTCGATCAGATCTCCCACCACCGCGCTCGCCGTCGGCATCATCCCGGCACCCTGGCCGTACAGGAAGACCGAACCGGAGGCGTCGCCCATCAGGTGAAAGGCGTTAAAGTTCCCGTTGACGCTGGCCAGGATATGGTCGAAGGGGACCATGGTCGGGTGGATCCGCGCTTCGATGACATCCCCCCGTCTGATCGCGATGGCGAGGAGCTTGATCGTGTAGCCAAGATCACTCGCGAACTGGATATCGAGCGGGCTCGTCTTTGCGATCCCTTCCCGGTAAATGTCATCCAGGGCCACCTTTTTCCCGTAGGAGAGCGACAGTGTGATCGCGAGCTTGTGGGCGGTATCGACTCCCTCGATGTCGTAAGTCGGATCGGCCTCGGCAAATCCGAGCTCCTGCGCCTCCTTGAGGACCGATTCGAAGTCCTTCCCCTCGCTGGTCATCCTCGTCAGTATGTAGTTGCAGGTCCCGTTCATGATCCCGAAGACGGAGTCGATATTGTTTCCTGCGAGACTCTCCTTGAGTGTCTTGATGATCGGGATCGTTCCACCGACGCTCGCCTCGAAACCGATATTGATCTTCTCGTTGTCGGCGGCCTCGAATATCTCGTTTCCGAAGGTGGCTATGAGCGCCTTGTTGGCCGTGACCAGGTGTTTCCCGCTGCGTATCGCGTCCAGGACGATCGTCTTCGCGTGGGTATACCCTCCTATCAGCTCGACGACAATAGAGATCTCAGGGTCATTCAGGACCTCCTGGACGTCCGTTGTGAAGATATCCCGGTCGACTTCGACCGGGCGTGGCGTCTCGATGTCAATATCGGCTATCTTCCTGATAACCAGCCGCGCGCCCAGACGTTTCCGTATGAGCTCGTCGTTATCCCGCAGCAGCTTCACGACACCGCTGCCGATGGTGCCGAAACCGATCAAACCAACCGATATGTCCTTGCTCACGCCGGCAACCCCTTCCATTCGATTAATCCGTCTTTGATAGCAGACAGCTATAACAGTTGGGTAAAAGTTTCAAGGTTAAAGTTCGGAACTTATCCCGTCTTGGCGATCTCCAGGCGGCTCTCCCAGCGTCTCATGAGCACCTCCCGGAGTTCTGCGTGCTCCGGCTTCTCAAGACCGGGGTTCTTTTCAACGAGGAGAAAGGCCTCGCGGCGGGCCTCGTTGAGCGTCTCGGCGTCCCTCAGTATGGACGCGATCCTGAAATCGGGGAGGCCGGACTGCTTCGTCCCCATGAATTCGCCGGGCCCCCGGATCAGGAGATCCTCCTCGGCGATCCTGAAGCCGTCGTTTGTCTGCTCCATCACCCGGAGCCGCTTCCGCGCGTCCGCGCTCCCCTGGTGCTGTGCCACCAGGGCGCAGTAAGAATCCAGATCACTCCGCCCTACCCTTCCCCGGAGCTGGTGCAGCTGCGAGAGGCCGAAGCGCTCCGCGTGCTCCACGACCATCAGGGAGGCTGTCGGGATATCGATTCCCACCTCGATCACCGTTGTGGAGACCAGGATGTCCAGCGCACCGCCCTTGAAACCGGCCATGATCGCGTCCTTTTCGGTCCCCTTCATCCTCCCGTGGACCAGCCCCACGCGCAGATCGGGGAAGATGTCCTTCTGGAGATGCGCGGCCATGCTCGTCGCGTCCTTCAGGTCGAGAGCCTCCGATTCCTCCACCAGGGGATAGACGATAAAGGCCTGGTTCTCCTTTTCCACCTCCTTGCGGATGATATCGTACACCTTTTCACGGCTCTTTTCGTAGAAGACCTTCGTTTTTATCGGCTTCTTGCCGGGGGGCATCTCGTCGATCACGGAGAGGTCCAGATCACCGTACACCGTCATGGCGAGGGTCCGCGGGATCGGCGTTGCCGTCATGACGAGGACATCGGGATTGAGACCCTTCTCCCGGAGAGCGGCCCGCTGTATGACACCGAAGCGGTGCTGCTCGTCGATCACGACAAATCCGAGGCTTTTGAACGTAACCCCCTCCTGTATGATCGCATGTGTCCCGATGATGATACCAATCTCACCCGATTCGATCCCCCTGATGATCTTTTTGCGCTCTGCCGCCTTCATGTTGCCGGTGAGGAGCGCCGCCTGGATCCCGAGCTCCTCCGTCCACTTCCTGATGTTGTTAAAATGCTGGGCCGCCAGGATCTCCGTGGGGGCCATGATGGCCGCCTGGTGGCCCGCCTCACACGCGGTCACCATCGCCGCCATCGAGACGACCGTCTTGCCGCTCCCGACATCCCCCTGGAGAAGCCGGTGCATCGGGTGGGGACGGGACATATCCGCCTCGATCTCGCCGATGACCCGCTTCTGCGCCCCGGTCAGCTCGAAGGAGAGGATGTCGTAAAACTTTTTTACCAGCGGTCCGTCCGTCGTGAAGGAGATCCCCGGTTCAAAGACGTGCCCCGTTCTCTTAAGGGCCATCCCCAGTTCGAAGAAGAAAAATTCGTCGAAGACGAGTCTCCGGCGCGCCGGCGATCTAAGGTCGTTGAGTGCCTCGATATCCTGGTCGTGATCGGGGAAATGGGCGTTCCGGATCGCGTACCCGATATCGACAAGGCGGTTCCTTCGGCAGATATCTTCCGGAATCGGGCTGGAGACACAGTGGGAATACTCAGTGACAACCCGCATCATGATCCGTCGGATGTATTTTTGGTGCAGCCCCTCCGTCTCGGAATAGATCGGGACGATCCGCTTGAAGTGGATCAGTTCGTCGTCGGCCTCGTCCAGTATCTCGTAGTCCGGGTGCAGCATCTCCTTTCCGTGGAGAAAGACCTTCACCTCCCCCGTCAGGATAATCTGCTCACCGGCCTTGAATCGTTTGGCGAGGTAGGAGAAGTTTCCCTGGAACCACTTCGCGGTGAGAAGACCGGTCCTATCGCTGATTGTCACCTCGAGTACACGACGCCTATGGTAGTGCCGGACATTTACATTCGTTACCGTCCCCACCACCGTCTCTCTCGCGCCGACGGCCACGGAAGAGATGGGTTGTATATGCCTGCGATCTTCGTATCTTCGGGGCAGGAAGTACAGCATGTCCTCCACGTTTTTCAACCCTTTCCGGCCGAGAAGCGCGGAGACCTTCGGGCCGACCCCCTTGAGGTACTGGACATCGAGCGCGAGCTTTTTGAGGCATGTAGCCCTGTCATCCGTTTTCTGAATAACCGGTGCGACGGGAGGCGGCATAGGCGTGCCTGCGCACAAATTTTGTAAGTCCCGTATGTAAACGAGGGCCGCGTCGATCCGCCTCTTGCGGTCCGGGACGGGGAGCGCGTCGAAGCCCTGGAAGACCTTTTGGAGTTCGGCGATGGTTTCTTCGGGATGTGCGACCGCGTTCTCGGCGAATGCCGCCGCTAGTTCCCCGAGGAAGCCCGACATCGTCCGTTCGAGATCCCTGACGATGGGGAGGTTCTTGTACGAATCTCTCGACAGAAAGATCAGCGGGTTTTCGATCTTGTTCAGGACCTTCAGGACAGCTTCCATCACGCGCGCCTCTTCTTCATGGGGACCGGAAATGAATTCCTTCAGCGATTAGAACCACTTTCGGCGCAATTTGTCAATGATATTCGGGATAAAGATTTTCGGGATCCGGTAAAAAAATGGTTAAAAATGTCTTGACTCTTCACAGGCGAAACGATAGCTTCCCCCCCAACTGTGGTGCATGGATCCGTATCAGGAAAACGTATCTTTTGAAAGCGTTGAAAAAACGGTCAAAAACCCTTTTGATTCAAGCTTAGCCACAGAACAAAAATCAACGGAGGATACGCCATGGCAAAGATGACGGACCGAATGAAAGAAATGTTTGAGAAAGTCCCCGTAGTTGTGCTGGCAACGGCAACAGGAGACGGGACCCCAAACGCGGTACCGACGGGAGCGAAAAAAATCATCGACGATGAAACAATTCTCTTCTCCGATCAGTATTTTAATAAGACCTTGGCCAACATGAAGTCCAATCCCAAAGCCTCGGTGACCTTTTGGGAGAAGACTGAGGGATACCAGTTCAAAGGAACCGTTATCATTGAAACCAGTGGCGAACGTTACGAAGAAACGGCCAAATGGATCGAGGAACTTGGCAATGCTATAGGAGTTACAATGAGATCCAAGGGCGCCGTAATTATGAAAATTGATGAGATTTACGGAGTTACTCCCGGACCGGACGCCGGAAAGCTACTGGTTTAGAAGTACTCAATGTCCCTGTACAAACAGCAGGCATTCGCGGCAGGTACCTTTCATCTCCGATACACGTAATCGTAGTCGGGTTTTCCGGGGATGCGAAGGTATATCCGGATCTCGTTGAGATCCTCGCTTATCTTTCCTGTAACGTTCCCCTGCCGGTTAAACAGCGTACGGCCATCCGGTCCTCCAAGCGTATAGTGGTTATCCAGGAGCTTGTGCCCGGGTTTGATGACAATTCGTTTTCCCCCGTGGAAGCTTTCCCTCCGCACAGCAGAATACGAGCTCATTATCATCTCGTTCCCTTTGATGCGCACACGGTAATATAGGTCGCCGTTATACCCGCCGTTGCCCAGGTACCACCGCCATACTCCCTCCGTGACGTCAGTGATGTCTTTCTCGTCGGCACGGCACGGTCCGGTCATGATCAAAGATACGATGAAAACCGCTATCACTGCCGATAAAACAAACTTCATCCTTTTCATGGTTCTATTCCCCCGGTATGCCATAATGAATCATTGCACCTTCTCGCCAAAATCGGGAACGAATTTTTCAAGAAATTAGAACCACTTTTTACTCAATTTGTCAATGATATTCGGGATAAAGATTTGGGGGATCAGAGAGAAATCAATGAGGTCTGTCTGCTTTGGAGAAGGTTTGAACTGTGCGACGAGGCTTTTTGCGTCCGCACCAGCGAATGATCAGACGGTATCCTTATTATCTAAAATGTGTAGCTCCAAGGGTTTGTATGCATCGAGATGGACATCTCTCTGTGGGAACGCGATAACAATTCCTGCCTCACGGAAAAGATCATCAATGCGAAACCTCACGCTGCTTTCAATGAATTTTCGTTCAATAATTCTTTTTATGCTTACCCAGAAATAAATATCGAAAATCAAGGCGTTGTCCCCAAAATCTGCAAAAAGGACAAAGGGTTCAGGATCTTTGTTTACTCTATCATTTTCCCGTGCCGCTTTTAATAAAAGTTCCTTCACTTTATCAACAGGAGAGCCGTAGATAACACCGACTGTAACCTTTGTTCGTATCTTTTTGTCGGACAGGGTCCAGTTGGTTATATTTTTTTCAAGGAATGT
>Ga0272443_10001898_pt1 | contig 28377 bp, 24 predicted proteins | sample SSMAcet12_FD_193581 | JGI IMG/M metagenome (GOLD analysis project Ga0272443, IMG submission 193581) | Marine sediment archaeal communities from Little Sippewissett salt marsh, Falmouth, MA, United States - SSM-Acet-12 | ecosystem: Environmental > Aquatic > Marine > Wetlands > Sediment ... | reverse complement strand
TTAATCCGGATTCTGAGGCGCACGTTATCCTCTTTGTAGAGGACATAGACAATCTCGTGCACCATGGCCGCATTGTGGATTTTCCAGTGTGATGCGTCCGCAAAAAGGCGGTTGAGCTTGTCGATGGCATCGAGATTGTCGTCCCTCACTGTTTTCTGTGCCCGGAGCAGGTTTTCGTGGGTGGAGCGTTCGACGAGGGCGTCCAGAAGCGCCTCTTTGCTGGGGAAATAGTGGTAGAAGGTGCCCTTTGCTACTCCGATGCTGTCGATGATTTCCTGCACGGATGTCGCATCGTATCCCTTTTCGAGGAACATGACCCATGCCGTATCAAGAATTTCGCTACGACGAACCTCAGGATTCTTGCGTACTCTGGTCACTTGCAGCTCCACATCGTTGGTACAGGTCGCATATAAGCTTCCATTACTGACCTTTGGTCAATAATATAGACCGTTGGTCAATAAATGCAAGACCCAACTCCAGAGAAAGATTTTTTCAACCTCCTTGCCTAAATAAGCCACATCCATAATGGATGCGGCCCGGATTCTAAAGCAATACTGCTTTGAAAACGTTCTCTTCGTAATCAACTTTGCTGCTAAGCGAATCGTTCAGCAGGCTCCCCTCGGCCTTCGTCGTGCGGACTGGGGTGATTCTGTTGAGCACCCGTAGCATAATCCAGGTGCAGCCGAAGGCATAGATGGAGGAGATCAGGGATGATTCCACTCTCTCCGTCACTGAAGCAGAGCGAAAAACCAATGGCGTACCAGAGAATTGTTGTGATGCCCATCGATACAAAGCTCTGGATTGCGATGACGAGGATGTCTTTCCGTCCAGCGAGGAACCATAGAAGAGGCCACTCATGGCGTCATCAGCATCACCAAGCTGGTCGTGACCAGCATGAAGCCTGTGTCTCCCGTGTCAAAGATGTCAACCTCTCGATAACGTCTCCGTGAAACCTTTCCTTCACCGACCCTTGGGAGCGGTAGCATTCATCGGCAGGTTAAAAAGTGCATGTCATCTCGAACGCGAATCCGCTGCTTGAATTGATCTTTTTGTAGTCCTTGTCGTAGAAGACATCCTCGTCGCTCATGTTGATGCGGTATTCGATCAAGGCACTCATCCCGTTTCCAAGGCTGACCAAAGTCGAAATAGTCAGCGAGCTGCGGGTTTGGCCATCCAACTCCGGGGTAAGCAGGTTGATATCGCCAAACACGATGCCATCACCATCCGACACCTGATCATATCGCAGGGTAATGCCGAAGTGTTCGCCAAAGCTGTAGTTCGTCATCAGCAATAAACCGGTCCAACCATACTCCTGATCCGCATTGTCGGTAACGCTGCCGATATTGATTTCTCCGCCGATCAACCAGGTCTCCGTGGGATTGAGCGAAAAATCAACGTCGAACACACTGAGATCTTCATCCCCTGACGTTTTCACGGCCCTGTCTTTTCCAATGATCGCGGAAACACCCAGGCTCAACGGGAGACTCTCTTCGAGGGATAGGCCAATGCGCCCGCCGACACTCAGTGGATCGTTGGTCTCGGAGTTGTTGTCCCAACCGTTGACCACATAGGCCGCGATTCCCAGTGCATCCATAACCTGATAGTTACCCATTAATCCGCTCAGGTTGGTGGGAAGGCAGTTGTCAAATACCAGCGAATGGGAATACTGGTACATATCGGGAGCATCGAGCATCTCAAAGCCAATCGGTGCGTTGAATTTTCCCAATGTTATCGAGAACGAGGGCGACTCTTTGGGTGTGTAGCTCAGGAACCCCTGTTCCGCACACACAGCGCCATCGCCACCCGTCGTTTCCAGGTCAGCACGCAGGACGATGCCATTATCCGATCCCCGGATGATGTCCAGCTCGACCTGATCAAGCCCGAATCCATCGTCCCCGGTGTTCAGGTTGCCATAATAACTGGCATCCACAAATCCTGAGAACGAAACACCATCTACGATCTGGGCAGACGCCGCACAGGGGAGAACCATCACCAGCCCGATCAGCAGTACATGCTTTTTCAATGAGTCCATCAAGTACTCCCCCTTCCTTGGTTAACGCTGTCATGCAGACTATGGGAGAAGAAAAAGAGGTGTTCCCAATATCTGGGACACCTCTTCATTTTTGTAGAATCCTGTTTTGGAAAAAGACCGGTTCATGGGTAACCGCTCGGTTGCCGCAGCCTGCCCGGTATAAGTGTCGCCGATCCATGGAAACCATATCGCCGATCTCGTGTTGATTCGTCTGTTTCAAGCGCGGGCAAAAAAGTAATCGCATACCAGAAAGTCAAGAAGAACTTGAGCCATATGCAAATTTGTGTGGGATGAGTCAAGATCTGAACGTAAATGATCTCACAGGCCGGACCCGAATAATTGTTCTGCAACATGAAAAAGGAGTGCAGTTTATAGCTGCACTCCTTCTAAAAGGCGATCAATCAAAGCGATCCTGAAATGCAAGTCAACTTCAGAATCCCCGAACCATGCTCCTATCTGTCAATAACTCCGGTCAGTTCACCGACCCGCTCTTCATCATCCAGCGCCCGGATATTCAACTTCCGTTTTGCATCTTCGAGAATCATCAGAAGAGAAGGAACCAGCAGCAGGGTGATGAAGGTTGCGAAGAGGACGCCGAATCCCAGTGCCAGCGCCATCGGCACCAGAAACTTCGCCTGGATGCTGGTTTCGCTGATGATCGGCACCAACCCCAGGAAGGTCGTGATCGCGGTCAGGATGATCGGGCGGAACCTGCGTGGTCCGGCATCCAGTATCGCCTCTTTGAACTTCATCCCGGCCCGGACATTGGTGTTGATGAAATCGATCATCACCAGCGAACTGTTGACCACAACTCCCATCAACGCCATCATGCCCATCAGGGACATCATGGTCAGGTTGTAGCCGAAGATGATGTGCCCGGCAACGGCGCCGACGAGACCAAAGGGAATCGCGCTCATTACTACCAGTGGTTGCGAAAAGCTGTCAAAGGGAATTGCCAGCAATCCGAAGATCAGGAGCAGTGCGAATATGAACGCGGTTTTAAACGCCGCGACTGATTCTTGCTGATCCTTGCTCATTCCCTCCTGCTGATAGTTCAGGCCGGGATACTTGGCGACCAGTTCTTCAAGTGGTCCCGCGTAGAGTTGCTGCATGATCTGCGTGGCGTTTGTCACCTCGTCATCGACGCTGGCTGTTACAGTGACCACGCGCTTGCTATTCGTTCGATTGATCACGCTGTAGCCGCGGCCGATTTCCAGCGTCGCTGCCTGTTTTAATGGGATCTCTTTCCCGTCCGTGGTGCGTATCCTCAACTGGTCGAGGGTTTCGAGAGATCTGCGATCCTCTTCAGGATAGCGAACGAGCACCTTCACCTCGTTCCGTCCACGTTGGACGCGGAGCGCCTCGCTGCCGTAGAACGCGCCACGAACCTGGCTGGCGATGTTCGCCTCTGTGATTCCAAGGTTGCGCGCCTCTTCTTTCAGGCGAACGTTGATCTCCTGCTTGCCCAGCGTGTAGCTGTCGGCCACTTCGTAGGTTCCGTCATACTGACGCAAGATCCTTTTCAGGTCTTCCACTGCCGCCAGAAGCTGGTTGAAATCCGAGTGGGACAGCTCAAGCTCGATGTCTGCGCCCGAGCGCATCATGTCGGCCCGGAAATTGATCGTTTCGATACCGGGGAGTTCGCCAACCGCCGCTCGCCATTTCTGGTTGAGTTGGCCGACGTTCACCGTCCTCTGGTCAGCGGCGAGGAAGGCGTATCTGATCTGTGCCAGATTCGGGGCGGAGGAGGTGCTGCGGCCGCTCGTCGTCTGCCCAATTAATGTGTATTTATGGATGAGATTGCTCTCTTCCATTTTATCCGCGGCGTCAACCTCGGCCACGAGTTGATCGCCGATGGATTCGATGTAGCGTGCGACTCGTTCCGTGTCCTCGTAGGGCGTACCCGGAGCCATCTTCACGCTGATCGTGATCGAGTCGGCGTCCACGGCGGCCATCATGGTAAACTTCACGTAGCCGCCGAAGATCAACCCGGCGGTGAGCAGCAGCATCGAGACGCTGATCGCCACGGTTGTATAGCGATTGCGGATCGCCCAGGCCAGACTTTTCGCGTAGAGCTTGTTGGTCATCCAGTTGACGAACCTGTCAAACTTAGACCGTTGGGCCTCGATCTTGTCCCAGAATTTTCCCTTCCTGTTCAGTATTGGATTGGATAGGTGGGAGGGGAGAACGAATAGCGATTCTGTCAGCGAGAGTGCCAGAATCACGATTAGAATGATCGGCACTACGCCCATGATGCGGCTGAAGAAACCGCCCACGAAGAGTAGCGGGATAAAGGCCGCAATAGTGGTTAGCGCGGAGAAGACCACCGCAGTCCGTACTTCCTGAGCACCATGAATCGCTGCACCCAGGAGCGAGTTGTCCTTACGGTGCACATAGATGTTTTCGCCAACAACGATCGCATCGTCCACCACGATGCCAAGCACCAGCAGGAATGCGAAGAGCGACATCATGTTGATCGTAACGTCGAATAGCGGAATGATCAGCAGCGAACCGAGGAAACTGATTGCAATGCCGGAGGCCACCCAGAACGCCAACCTCAGTTCGAGGAAGAGCGAGAGGGTGATCATAACGAGAACCAGTCCGATCATTCCGTTGCGAACCAACAGGTTTAAACGGCTCTGCAGGATCTCCGAACTGTCCCGCCAAATTGCGATGTTCAGCGAATCCGGGTACTTCTTGTTCTGTTCCTCGATGTATCCCTTCGCCGCATTCGCCACCTCCTTCGGTTTCTGGTCGCCTACCGAGTAGACGTTCACAAGGATGGCCGGTTTACCGTCAAAGATCGCCTCGCGGTCGATCTGCTCGAACCCGTCAATCACCTCGGCAATATCCCCAAGCATAACCTCTTCGCCTGTTGGGTAGGAAAGGATCGCCACCGAATCGAATTGGGATCCGTAAAGTCGGCGTTCCTTGGTACGGATGAGGATCTCGCCGCCCTTGGTTTTAATCGATCCGCCGGCGAGGTCTAGCGATGCATTCGAAATCTTCTGCGCGATGGCGGGCAGGGTGAGGTTGTACTCCCGCAACTGCGCCTCGGGCACCTCAACGCTGATCTCATAGGGCCTGTAACCGGAAACCACCACCTGTGTGATGTCTGGCAAGGAGAGCAGGTCGTCACGCACCCGCTCGGCCTGTTCGAGGAGTGACCTCTCCGACACGTCCCCGTAAATGACCAGAGTCAGCACTTCTCGGACGAACGCCACTTTGGCGACGATCGGACGCTCTGCTTCTCCTGGCAGCGTGGTGATCCTGTCCACCTCGCTTTTTACGTCCTGCACGACCTGGTCGGGGTCCGCTCCCTCGAGAACCTCGACAGTAACAATTCCTACTCCCTCAGAGGCGGTTGATGTCACTTGCTTGATGTTCTGCACGCCGCTGATGGCGTTTTCTACCGGCAGCAGAATCGCCTCCTCAACTTCGGAGGGCGTTGCGCCGGGATAGGCCACGGTAACTGTCAGCATGTCGATGTCAAAGACAGGGAAGACTTCCTGTTTGATCCTCGGCGCCATAAGCAGGCCACCGATGACCATGACGAACATCAGCATATTGGACGAAACGTGATGTTTGGCCATGTAAGCGATCGGGCCTCTGGTGCTACTCATTGTTTGCTTCTCCCGTCCCGTTGCCGTTTGCTTTTCGAAGTTTCATCCCCTGGGCTGAGCCGGAGATCGAGGAGGTGACAATCAGCTCACCATGTTCGAGTCCATCGCCGACGACAGCGTCGTCACGGTTTGTGAAGATGATTTCCACGGGACGAATGTCGAGCGTGTTTTCACCCGTCATCACCCATACCGTGTTGTCATCACGAACCGCTGAGCGGGGAATGGTTACCACATCTTTCAGCGTTTGGCCTGTGATTTTCACCGTCACATAACTGCCAACGGTCAGCTCATGTCCGGTTTTGTGAGTCTGGTCCAGTGGATCATCCACCCGGACGATAACACGGGGTACCCGTATCGATTCGCCAATAGCGCCCACGTTGCTGAAGTAGTACCCGTTCCAGGAGAATTCCTTGTCGCCCACGGTCATCGTGATCTCTGCGGGAGATCCCACTTCATCCAACCACTGAATATCCTCAAGCGTGAGGCCCACCTCTATTTCGAACAGGTCGGTGGTATACATCTGGGCCAGTATGGTTGATTGACTTACGTACTGTCCCGGTGATGCAGACTGGCTGCGGATTCGTCCGTTGAACGGAGCACGTATCGTTGTGCGACTGAGATTGAGTAGAGCCTGGTCAAGCGTTGCTTTCGCCGACATCAATCCAGCTTCGGCCTGTTTGAGTTGAGGTTCGTGCAGGGCGAGAGGGTCGGCTGAGTTCAGCGTGTCCAATCCGCTTAGTCGACGCTGCTTCTGGACAGCGTTCCACTCCTCGCGGGCGATTCTCGCTTGAGCCTTGGCAGACTCATAGGAGTATTCGGCTTGAGCCAGACTCGACTTTGCCTGATCGACGGAGTATTGGTAGTCCTTCTCCTCAACTTTTACCAGCACATCCCCCTTGCTGAAATATCCACCGGCGGCGAGGTCGGGAGAAACCCATGTCACAATCCCGGGAACCTGGGGAGTAATGGAGACCTCATAGCGAGGTTCTACCCGGCCAGAACCGGCGATGATAATTGTCTCATCCTTTTGCTCGACCTCGATCACCTCAACCAGAGCACCGAGCTGAGCCGGTTGCTGCTGGGGAGGACGTTGACGCAGCAGGATCAATGCAGCCATCAGAATCAGGCCACCCAAAAGCACCAGAAAGGGTGTAGGAATCCGGACTTTGTTGTTGAAAAGCGTAACCATTTTATCGTTCTCCGGGATGCTATCGTTTGAGTGTAGTCAGTTGAGTCACAACCTCTTCCGTCCATCCGCCGCCCAGCGCGGTTACAAGCGTTATCCGCGCCTCGATCAATGCCCTGCGGCCAGAGATGAGGCTGAGTTGCGAATTCAGGTAGGAGGTCTGCGCGGTAGCAACGGTGAAATAATCCACCGTCCCGCGTGTATAGCGGTCCATGGAATTTTTCAGGTATGCCCGCGAGGATTCCACAGCCAGTTCGTAATGCTGAAGAGCCTCCACCGCCTGACGACCGGAGAGAAGGGCGTCCTCCACCTCCTGAAAAGCCGTCAGCAAGGTCAGCTCATAGGCGTATTGTTCGCTCTCAAAACCGTACTTGTAAAAGTCGGCGTTAGCCTTGTACTGGCCACCGGCAAAAAGAGGGGCGGTGAGGTTGCCCGCCAATTTCCAGATCATCTGCTCGATGTCCAGCACTTCAGTGGGATCAACTCCATTTCCGGTTACCGTTCCGGTCAGCGAGAAACTTGGATACCTGGCCGCGGCCGCCTCCGCAGCTGCACGATCAGCGGAAACCAGCGAATAATAAGCCGACCGGATGTCCGGCCTGCGCTGCAGCAAATCCGAGGGCAGCCCGACCGGTAATGCCCCGAACTCTTTGGGAATCGTCAGAGCTTCGGGAAATTCGATGCTGCCTGGATATTCGCCCAGCAGAACGGCCAGCGAATTTTTAGCGGCGCCGAGGGAGGAGACGTTTTCCGCCTGCTGTGCAAGTGCGCTTTCAAGGCTGGTCTTGGCTTGGAAGAGGTCGAGCGATGTCACCGTGCCGCGCTGGAAACGCTGCTCGATGAATTCATAGTTCGACTGGTACGTTTGCACGGTTTGGTTGATGATCGCCTGCTGTTGCTGCAGGGCGACCAGCGTGTACCAGCTCCGTGCGATCTGGGCAGAGAGGGAAAGGACGGTGGCGTGAAGGTTTTCTTCCGCCGCCATCCTGTCAGCCCGTCCACCCTGGTACCCTGCCACGTTCCCGCCGAACAGGTCCACTTCGTAGGAGGCTGTGGCAACTCCGCTGAGGCTGGTTCCTGTGGCACTCGTGACTCCAGCCGAGGTGGGGCCTGTGCCAACGAAATCGCTCTCGCTTTGATTGGCTGAAAGTGTCAGCCACGGGAGCAGGCTGGAGCGGGATGCCCGTTCAAGCGCACGTGCCTGTTTCATCGTGAGGACGGCACGCTGCAGGGAGAGGTTGCCGGTGAAGGCCCTTTCCATCACATCGTTCAGCAGTGTGTCGTTGAGTGCCGTCCACCATTCCGATTCTTCGAGCACTGCTGTGCTATCGACCGCTACACTCTCCTCGCCCAAATAGCGGTTCGGAGTGTCGATTTCGGGAGGTGGTGCGACGGATCGCCAACCAGCACAACCTGAGCTGACCAATGCCAGCATAAGTCCAGTTGTGATCCATTGGAAGCGGTGCTTCATGCCTGTGAGTCTCCTTTATTATCCCTGACGAGTGATGCAGTGCTAATATCCGGGATGTTGCACAGGTTGTTGTAGATTCGGGCGAGAAGTTCCATCAGTTTCTTCCTCTCGTCCTCACTGAATCCTTCAAGGGCGCAACCCTCAATCGTTTCTACAAGGTGGTTCATCTCGGGGATCAACTTCTTGCCCTGTTCGGTGATCGTAAGCCACTTGACACGGCGGTCCGTAGCATCCGGTTCCCGAGTGATATATCCTTTTTCCTCAAGGCTGTCAACCTGTCTAAGGATGGAAGTGTGCTGTTTTCCGACGAGTTTTGCCAAGGAGGTAATTGAGATGGATTTGTGAGCTGCAACCATTCGCAATAGAATGGATTCCAAACCACTGATTCCAAGTTGTTCTACTCTGCTGTCCATCCCTTTGTGGAGGATAAAGCCGATCTTGTGAATCCAGTGTCCCAGCAATACAACGCTGCTCGGTCGTGTTGGATCATTTTCTGGGAACTTGAAGTCTTTGATGGGTGGGAAACCTTGCATCACCCCTCCAGTATGTTTCTGCAGAATAGTTTGTTCAGGCCCACAATGTAGAATTCTACATAGTTTTGCTCAAGAGGGTTGGGCTGCATCTACTCCTGGAGGCTTTGTTGTAGCAGGCGTTTTTATCTACATGATAATAATAAGAATAGTTGGATTCTTGGCGGGGTCGCGCTTGGATTGAGTCGGGGTGGATTGACACGCAAGCGGCAATACTTGGTTAGGAATACTCGTAAACATCCTGAGGATTGAGATATTGCTTGATTACACATTTGGTCTGGTTTATGTTGCTATTGAAAGAGGAGAAAAGGATGGTTTCAGGTAATTCCCACAGCTTTGTCCGATTTATAAGCGCCGGCGGCCGATTTAGCGAGGCCCTGCCGGTGGGAATCCCGTTTGAGGCCACGAATTGCGTTCTAAGTTGTTAGTTTAAAAGAATATCGTTTACTCAAGCGCTCCCGCCAGAAGGTGGGGGCGCTTTTTGTTTGTCCACGATTCCCGAGAAGCGTTTGGAGGTTGTCATGATGAAACAGAAACTGTCGGAGATGCGAACCCGACTCGATGAGTTGGATGGACGCCTCCTGGATCTGGTAGGCGAACGGCTTGAAGTCGCCCGCGAAGTTGCGAAAATCAAGCAGGAGTCACCGCTGGAAGTGCTGGATGCCCGCCGTGAGGAGGTCGTCCTCGAGAGAATCGCCGCTCTGGCGCTGGAACGTGGCATTGATCCATTCTTTGCGAAACGGCTTTACTCTCTGCTGATCGAAGGGAGCCGGAGTCTGCAGGAATCATTGATTACCGGCCTGACAGGTGAGGAGTTAAGCATTGCGTATCAGGGAGCAGCGGGTTCCTACAGCTGGATTGCGGCGAGGAAATTCTTCGGAAACAGGGTGGAAAATCCGCACTATCGGGGTGTGAACACATTTCAGGAGGCTGCGGAACTCGTTGTCAAGAGTGAGGCGGACTGCGCTTTTCTGCCGCTTGAGAACACAATCGCGGGCTCGATCAATGAGGTCTATGATCTGCTCGCGGGAAATGAACTTCACATGGTGGGCGAGGAGATTCTGCCCATTGAGCATGTTTTGCTGGGTCTTCCGGGGTCGAAACTTGAAGCTGTTGAGGTGGTTTATGGCCATCCTGTCGCCTTGCAGCAATGCACACGCTACCTCGCAGGATTGAAAGGACCTCGGGTGGAGAGCTATGTGGATGGAGCGGAAGCCGCGAGGAAAGTGGCTGAGAGGGGTGACCCCACCTATGCAGTCATCGCGCCGGAGGAGGCGGGGCTTCTCTATAAGCTTCAGGTTTTGCGCCGAGACATCTCCGATTCGCTTCGAAATTTCACACGTTTTGCCGTGATTGCCCGCTCACCGCGTCACGTGGATGGGCGGTTTCCTGCAAAAACCTCGGTAATGCTCGAGCTGTCGCACCAACCCGGAGTTTTGGCAAGCATCCTCAACCTGATGCAGCAGAAGGGGATCAACCTCACGAAACTGGAATCCCGTCCTCAGGTCAACAATCCCTGGCTATACCGTTTCTATCTCGATTTTGAGGGTAACGTGGAGAGCCGGGAGGTTCGTCAGGCACTGGAGGAGATGCGTGAGATGACTGTGACATTGCGTGTGATCGGGTGCTATGTGGATCGGGGGAGGCTGGAATCTGTCAAGCGGTAGGTGCGGTTGATCGGGAACACGCATGAGGATAACTGATCATTATCTGCTCTTGAATGTGCGGGTTGCTACGGGCAATCATCAGGGCTTTGATAAGCGCGAACAGGTCCACTATTCCGAAGTTATACCGCGATTGGAATTCGTTTATTCAGCGATTGGCTAAGGGACCATGTTCTCGGGGTTTGTACCGAAAGGACAACGTTCTTGACGGACTATCGCGATAGGATATGATTAGCGGGAGAGTTGTCGATGGGCTGATTGACATCGTTCGAATCTTAAACCGTTGCGATTCAACTTCCTTACTCCTATGTTGTCCCGGAGGTTCAGTTCACGGGGATATCTGATGCGAAGTGTCACGGCGCATATGTTGGTTGGTACACGGAGCGAAGAGGGGGGAGCGATCAAACCCTCCGCACTCCTCTATTTTTCTGAGGAAGAGCCCCCGGTATGGCACCTTCATTCTGTTGTTGCGAAAGAGGAAAAAGAGATCTCCTGGATAACCCGCAACGAACGTGCGCTTGAGGATGGGTTATTGCTGGTTGGTTTGCATCTCCTCCGCGATCCGGAACTCCTGCGCCTGGCTGGAGAAGCGGAGATCGCTAAGGGGGAATCCGTTGATCCCGAGGCACTTTTCGGCGCGCACTTTTTGGGGAAAATGCACGAGCGCTGCCAACAACTTAGCGGTGAACTGAGCATTGTGTTCACCATCCATGAAGGCTCGATGTTGGCGGGTTCTCTGCGTATTCTCGAGGACTATTCCTTCAATTTGGAGCTTTGTACCTCCAGAACCCTACATCAGACATCTGTAAGAATTTGATTATAAAGTAGTAACCTTGTTAAATTGACTCCGCCCCATTTGGGAAACACAGTTTCCCCTGCTTACAATAGTGCTTTGCCTTGACCATAATTCAAGGAGCGAGTGTTCATGGCGGGTCCGGGACGTTCGAGCGTAGCGCTGGGTGCGGATCATGGCGGCTTCCCCCTCAAGGAGGAATTGAAAAAATTCCTGACGGAGCAGGGGTATGCTGTCATTGATTGCGGGACATTCAGCACGGTTGCGGTCGATTACCCGGTTTTTGCAAGGCTCGTAGGGGAGAAAGTAGCCTCCGGGGAAGCTCGGTTCGGGATTATGGTGGACGGAGCAGGTATCGGTTCATCGATGGCTGCAAACAAGGTCAAAGGAGTCCGAGCCGCCCTCTGCTACGATGTTTCCTCGGCGAACAACGCCCGTGAACACAACAACGCCAACGTTTTAACCCTCGGCGCGGGGATGATCGGGGCCAATCTCGCAAAACAGATCGTGGATACCTTCCTCCGCGTGGAATGCACGGAGGAGAGGCATTTGAAGCGTGTTCAGATGATAGACAACATCGGCAGCGCGGATTTGCACACTCCAGAACCCGCAAAAGTGGAACCTGCCGAGAGTGGAGAACCAACTGTGACAGAACTTGAAAGTGGCGATGTCGCCCGGATAGCTCAGCGAGTAAAAGAGTTGATGGGGACCCAGGGAGTGTCCGGATCGATTACCATTCCGGTGTGTGGCGAGGAGGAGTGCACCAACTGCGGTCTTTGCGCGGTCAAGGCGGATGATCACGTTCGTCTTATCCTCAATTTGGGTGCGGACAGGATTACCCACACCCTTGGGGCCGGAAAAGTCCCGGAGGACATCGCCAAATATATCGACCACACCCTGCTCAAGCCGGACGCAATAGAATCCGACGTCATCAAACTCTGCGAAGAAGCGCGCGACTACAAATTCGCCTCAGTCTGTGTCAATCCGATTTGGATTCCCCTTTGTAAAAAGATACTGGATGGAACGGATGTCGCCGTCTGTACCGTGGTCGGTTTTCCGTTGGGTACTCACATGAGTGAGATCAAGGCGATGGAAACCCGTCGGGCAATTCGTGACGGCGCCAAAGAGATCGACATGGTGATCAACATCGGCGCGCTCAAGGGCGGGCAGGATGATCTTGTGTATCAGGATATTCGCGCCGTTGTAGAGGCGTGTGAAGATGGAGGTGCGCTCAGCAAGGTGATCATTGAAACCGCTTTGTTGACCAACGATGAGAAACGGCGAGCCTGCGAACTTTCAAAACGGGCTCGTGCGAATTATGTCAAAACCTCGACCGGTTTTGCAGGTGGTGGGGCAACGTCGGAGGATGTAGCCCTGATGAGTAGCGTCGTCTCCAGCAGCGGAATGGGCGTTAAGGCCTCCGGTGGAATTCGAGACTACGACGATGCTGAAAAGATGATAAACGCTGGCGCGACCCGTATTGGCGCAAGCGCTGGATTGAAAATTGTGCAAGGCGCGAAAGAAGTGACCATTTCCAACTGAGCCCGGCGGTGAATCGGGAAAGGAGTTGTCCTTGGTAGACCTGAGAGCATACGTATTTCTTGATAACCTGCAGCCGCAGCACGCGGCCTTTTTAGGGACGGTGGCGCAGGGATTTCTTCCAATTGCCGGTATGGCCTGTCTCTATGTCGAGATTTCACCGGGCATCGAAATCAACCGCATTACCGACGTGGCGCTGAAATCGACGAACGTGAAACCTGGAATGCAGATCGTGGAACGGCTCTTCGGCGTGCTGGAGATTCATTCGGAATCTCAGGCGGATGTTCGTCAGGCGGGTGAAGCCGTTCTGAGAGCGCTTGATCTGCGGGAAGAGGATCGCTGGAAACCGAAAGTCTATTCGAGCCAGGTAATCCGCAAGATCGACGACCACCAGAGCCAGCTTATCAACCGTATGCGCCACGGAAACATGATCGTGCCCGGCGAGACGCTCTATGTAATGGAGGTTGCGCCTGCAGCCTATGCGGCGCTTGCGGCGAACGAGGCGGAGAAAGCGGCGGAAATCAACATCCTCGAGGTGCGGGCGATCGGAAGTTTTGGCCGCATCTACCTCGGTGGAGCGGAAAAGGATATAGATGTTGGGTACCGTGCTGCGGTCAAGGCGATCGAGGAAGTCGTCGGCGTAGAGCACGACTAGATCGAGATAGACGAAAAGGTGTCATCCTGAACGTAGTGAAGGATCTTTTGAAGTGAGCAGGCATTGTTGAACTATGACATGCAACACGCTGGATTCCCCGGTCAAGCCGGGGAATGACACGAGGCCGGGTGGCCCGACTTGCTCGCCACGTCGGGTGTCCCAAGTCTGAGATCAAAAAGTTGTGTCGGGTCGTTAACGTAGCGGAGACCCGACACAGAAGAAGTCAACAACGAAACAACAGATAACATTTCCTGTCGGAGGGTAAGATGGCTGATGCATTGGGTATGATCGAAACCCGCAGTTTTCCCACGGTGGTAGAGGCTGCCGATGCGATGGTCAAAGCTGCGAAGGTCGAGCTCGTCGCCTACGAGAAGACCGGTGGTGGCTATGTTACAGCGATTATCCGTGGTGATGTCGCGGCGGTTAAGGCGGCCTGTGATGCCGGCCGTGCCGGTGCAGCTCGCGTCGGTGAGGTTGTGTCTGTACACATCATCGCGCGTCCCCACGAGAACGTGGACCTCGTGATGCCGATCGGTCGTCAGAAGGCTGCCGCCAAGAGCGTCAAGTAATCTGAGCCGGGAGGCTGTATGGTACTGGCCAAAGTCGTGGGCACCGTTGTGTCCACACGAAAAGAAGCCAGCATGGATGGGTTGAAATTCCTGCTCCTGCGGATGGTGGACACCAACGGCAAGGAGACCGGCGGTTTCGTCGTTGCGGCGGATGCTGTCGGAGCAGGTGTGGGCGAGATGGTGCTCTACGCCAGCGGAAGTTCGGCTCGCCAGACGGTTGCGACCGACAAACGGCCCTGTGACGCGGTGGTGATGGCCATTGTGGACAATTGGGAAATTGACGGTAAGATTCTGTATAAGAAGGGCGGCGAATAGACGGCTGGACAGTGAAGTGATGGGGCTTGAAAAATATTATTGCCCGGATCGCACTCCCTGCCACCGTAATAAAACGCCCTGAGGGACGCATGTGTCTCGATTAACCGAACAGCAGGTAGATCAGGTTGCGCGGCAAGTGATGCAGGCGCTGACCGGAGCATCTCCGGCGGCACCAGCATCTCCAACTGGTAATTCGGTTGGTAATACAGCCAGCACGATAAAACCCGCGACCACCGTTCAAGACGGCAAAAAAGGCATCTTCCCGGATGTCGATTCCGCGGTTGCCGCCGCCCATCGGGCTCACCTCGAATTGATGGAGATGAGTCTGCAGAAGCGAGAAGAGATGATCGCTTCCATCCGGGCAAAGATGACGAAGAACGGCGAGCATCTCGCCCGCATGGCGCACAGGGAGACCGGACTCGGCCGCCTCGAGGACAAAATTCGCAAGAACGCGCTCGTCACACGCAAAACGCCGGGCATCGAAGCACTCCAGCCGATCTCGTGGACGGGCGACCACGGGCTGACCCTCGTGGAACTCGCCCCATACGGTGTCATCGGAGCAATTACCCCGGTGACAAACCCCACCTCTTCGATAATCTGCAACACAATCGGAATGGTGGCGGCGGGGAACGGTGTCGTGTTCAACACTCACCCCAGCGCTAAAGAGTGCAGTCGTGAAACAGTCGAATTGATTAACGACGCGATCACTGAAGCGGGCGGTCCGGCGAATCTGGTAACGGCGGTGGATGTACCCACAATAGAGAGCGCTCAGGCGTTGATGAAGCATCCGGGGACGAGGTTGACCGTTGTCACAGGTGGACCCGGCGTGGTGAAAGCTGCAATGGCGAGTGGCAAACGTTCCGTCTGCGCAGGTCCGGGCAATCCTCCGGTGGTTGTGGATGAAACAGCGGACATCGACCTCGCGGCAGAGAAAATCGTCTTTGGTGCCTCGATGGACAACAACATCATCTGCGTCGATGAAAAAGAGGTTTTTGTTGTCGAATCTGTCGCTGGAAAGCTGGTAAGCCGGATGCAGGACTTCGGTGCGATCCGCGTTCCGAAACAAATGCACCAGCAACTCGAAGATCTGATTTTCGAGAAGAACAACGGTCCTCGCAAAAAGGCGGTAATGAACAAATCGATGATCGGCAAGAACGCTTCGGTGATCCTTCAGAAGATCGGCATGCACGTTGAGGATAGCGTCCGTCTTGCCATCATGGAGGTGGACGCGGACCACCCACTCGTCTGGACGGAACAAATGATGCCGGTTCTGCCCATCGTTCGGGTCCGGGATGCCAACACCGCCATCGATCTCGCGAAAGAGGCGGAACAGGGCAATGGACATTCTGCGATCATGTATTCGCGCAACATTGATAACCTGAGTCGTATGGCGAGGGTGATGAACTGCAGCATCTTTGTCAAGAACGGACCCGCTGTTGCCGGTTTGGGCTTCGAGGGAGAGGGATTCAGCTCCTTCTCCATCGCAAGCCCTACTGGTGAAGGGCTGACGGGTCCGAGAACCTTTGCCCGCGAACGGCGGTGTGTGATGGTTGACCACTTCAGGATCGTATGATGAACAGATATCCCTCCATAGCGTTGATCGAATTCGCAGATGTCGCCAGCGGCATTGTCGCCGGTGATGCGATGGTCAAGAGAGCGCCGATCTCCATGCTGAAAACGGGAACCATCTCGCGCGGCAAATACCTGATCCTGATCGGGGGTAGTGTCGCATCTGTCGAAGAGGCTTTTACGGAGGGTGTCCGGGCGGCGGAGGGAGCGGTGATTGACTGCGTGATACTGCCTCGAGTTGATCCACAGGTTCACGATGCTATCCTCGGAACCCGGAAAAAGGTTTCCCGGGATGCTTTGGGCATCGTGGACACTAAGACTGTCTCCGCCATCATTCGCTGTTCCGATGCTGCGGTCAAAGGAGCCGAGATCGACATTGTGGAGCTCCGGCTGGGTGACAATCTCGGAGGTAAAGCTTTCGCCCTCTACAATGGTATCCTCGAAGATGTCGAGGCGGCGGTGACGATTGTCAACGATTCGGAATCAAACCGGAACACGCTGACCAAGGTTACGGTCATCCCGCGCCTTGACGAGCAGATGGCGAAGCAGATCAACGATACCACCGCGTTCAAACACTCGGATGCCCAACCTCTCGATGGGGGGGAGATTTAATATGCTGCTCGGTACGGTTATCGGCACCGTTACTCCCTGTGTCGTCTACGAGGGGATGGAATCCGTTCCGCTGCTTCTGGTTCAGCCGCTGGACATGAATCGGAAACCGGAGGGAACCCCAATCGTCGCGGCGGATGCCACACGTATGGCTGGTCCGGGTGAGTTGATTTATTACGAGGGAGGGCGTGAGGCGGCGTTGTTCCTCGATCCCTGGTTTGTCCCCGTTGATCACGCTGTGGTCGGTATCGTAGATGGTGTGCATACGGAAAATTAAAAAGGGGACACACTCCTTTTAATTTTTGTGGGAGTTAATGCTAGTATAAACAATGGTGTCAAATTAAAAGGAGTGTGTCCCCTTTTTAATTTATACGGGAGTAAAACTTGATTCTTGGCAAGGTAAAAGGCGAAATCTACTCGACGATCAACCATCCGTTTTATGATGGCAAAAGGCTGCTCGTTGTTGACCGGATTTCTCCGGATGGACAATCCACGGGGAAGTACGTGATCGCGATTGACTCGGTGGATTCCGGTGTCGGGGATACTGTCCTTATCATTGACGAGGGAAATTCCGCCCGGCAGATCGTTGATGACATCTCTGCGCCTCTGCGTTCGATCATCATCGGCATCGTCGATGAGGTGAACGTCTAACTCTCCACAAGTGCTGATCCCTTTGTGTGCTGTAAATGCTCTGTCAATCGACTATCCGGCAACAGGACGACTTCGTTTTGGAATTCGCCCGCTGTTTCCGGAAACAGGTAAGCACGAGTCGGTTCCACATGCACGTTCACGCCTTCCGCAACCCCACGCAATAGACTGCTTCGGCGCGGCATCTGGACAGTCAACTCTGAACGGTCCGGAAGCTGAACCTGCAAGCGCATCAAATCGCCAAACGGGGAGATGTGTTTCAATATGCAGGGACTACTTCTGTCCAACCACACCTTAATATCGAACGACCGCAAGCCAACGCGGACCCTGCCCCCCTCGGGGACATTGCCCGTTTCCACAACAAAACCGGGTAACTGAGCCAAACCTTTGCTCGCAGTGCCGGTTAATAGATTTGAATGGCCGAGAAAATCGAAGACGAACGGAGATCCGGGTCTGTCCCATAGTACTTCAGGCGCACCTTCCTGTTCAAGATGGCCGTTGTTCATGATCACGATTCTGTCGGCAACCTCCATCGCCTCTTCCTGATCGTGAGTTACGATGATCGTCGTAAGGCCAAGCTCTTTCTGGAGGGTGCGCAACCAGCGACGTAACTCCTGCCGAACCCTGGCATCCAACGCACCGAAGGGCTCATCCAGCAGCAGCATCTTCGGCTCAACCGCCAGTGCACGGGCGAGCGCCACCCGCTGACGTTGTCCCCCCGAGAGCTGGTCAGGCATCCTTTGTGCGTACTCTTCCAAGTGGACAAGATGCAGAAGTTCCTGAACTCGCCGTTCAATCTCCGCTTCTGCCGGACGGGTTTTTCGAGAACGGACGCGAAGGCCAAAGGCGATGTTCTCGAATACTGACATGTGGCGGAACACCGCATAATGCTGAAAAACGAAACCTACCTGCCTGCGCCGCACGTGATGACGAGTCGCGTTAACATCGTGAAGGAATATCTCTCCGGTGTTGGCCTGTTCGAGTCCCGCGACGATCCGAAGCAGGGTTGTCTTGCCGGAGCCGGAGGGACCAAGAAGCGCGACTAGCTCGCCATCGTTGACGTTCAACGAGATGTCTTTCAGGGCCTGAAACGAACCCCACGATTTGGAAATATTTTGAATGCGGATGCTCATGAGACGCTCGAATCCTGATCGTTTTTCCGGTGAACCTGTCTCATCACAATCTCTTTGGCGATGAGGGTGACGAGGGCGAAGAAGGTTAGCAGGGATGCAACGGCGAATGCTGCAGTCGTCTGATACTCGTTGAACAAAACCTCGATGTGCAGCGGGATGGTGTTCGTTCTGCCGCGAATGTGGCCCGATACAACAGACACCGCACCGAACTCCCCGATAGCGCGGGCCGTGCAAAGGATAATGCCGTAAAGCAGACCCCAGCGGATGTTCGGAAGGGTGATTTTGCGGAATAAGGTCCAGCCCCACGCCCCGAGGCTGACACCCGCCAATTCCTCGTCGGAACCAAGCGAGTCCATCACAGGAATCAGTTCACGCACTACGAAGGGGAAGGTGACGAATGTGGTCGCAAGGATGATCCCAGGCACAGCGAAGACGATGCGGATCCCGTGTTCAATCAACCACGCTCCAAGTAGCGAATGGCTGCCGAAGATGAGCACGAACATCAAACCCGACACAATCGGGGAGATGGTAAACGGCATGTCGATCAACGTCAGAAGCAGACTTCGTCCGGGAACTTTATGCCTTGTCACGAGCCATGCCGCTCCGAGCCCGAGAAGTGTATTCAGGGGGACCGAAACCAGTACGGCGATCGCGGTAAGTTTTATTGCCGCCAGCGTATGCGGATGGCTCAGGGCAGCAGTGTAAGCTCCGAGTCCGCCTCGAAAAGCGTTTACGAATACAACAACGAGTGGCATGATGAAGAAGAGAGTCATGACGATCACAGTTGTGGTGATAAGCACCACTCTCAGCACCTGCTCGGAGGTGATTGCTGTCCGCTCCAATTTCGGGAGATGAATCACTCGAGTACTCATGACCCGTTCCCTCCCTTGAATGCGATACGCTGAAGCAGGTTCAATGCAAAAAGAAGCAGGAAAGAAGCACCGAGCATGACCAGCGCTATCGCGGTTGCTCCAGAGTAGTCGAATTCCTCAAGCTGAGTGACGATCAGCAGGGAGGTCACTTCCGTCTTGAATGGCATGTTGCCCGCAATAAAGATCACTGAGCCATACTCTCCCAATCCACGAGCAAGAGAGAGTGTGAATCCGGTCAGGATCGCAGGGAGAAGTGTGGGAAATATGATTTTCCGGAAAGTCGTCAGTCCGCTCGCGCCAAGACTTTTTGCGGCCTCTTCCAGCGATGTGTCAAAGTCCTCAAGCACCGGTTGGACCGCTCGGATGACGAACGGCATTCCCACAAAAAGCATCGCCAGCGATATACCCACAGGAGTAAAGGCGATACGGATTCCAAGGGGCGCGAGCAGACTGCCGATCCAGCCGTTCTTTGCGTAGAGCGCAGTCAGCGAAATCCCCGCAACCGCCGTTGGCAGCGCAAAGGGCAAGTCCACTATACCATCCAACAGCCGCCTGCCGGGAAAGCGGTACCTAGTTAGGGACCAAGCTACCAAGACACCGATTACCACATTTCCCAGCCCGGCGGCCAAAGCTGTAAAAAAAGTCAATTTGTAACTTGCGAGTGCGCGGGGCGAAAACGCTGCCGATACGAAATCCTGCCAATTCATTGTCGTTCCGCGCAACACGAGAACTGCCAGCGGGATCAGCACGAACAGGGAGAGTCCCGTGATCGTGGTACCCATCGTAAGCCCGAAACCGGGCAGCACTCGTGGGGTTCGCTTCTTCACTTCTTCCGTCCCTGGACAACGATCATGATTTTGTCGAATTCGCCGTCGTCCGCGAAATAGGTCGCCTGCGCATTCGCCCAACCCCCAAAGTCATCGATGGTAATCAGGTCGAGGGAGGGGAATTTTTCGCTGTACTTCTTCATTACCTCCAGATCGCGGGGGCGGTAATGGTATTTCGCCGCGATCTCCTGTGCCTCAGGGGTGTAGAGGTAATCGAGATAGGCTTGGGCCGCTTCGAGAACTCCGTGGCGTTCAGCCGTGACATCCACAACGGAGACCGGTGGTTCCGCAAGAATACTGACCGAGGGGTACACGATCTCGTACTGACCTTCACCAACGTCCTCGACGAGCATGAACGCCTCATTCTCCCAGTTAATCAGCACATCGCCGATCCCCGTTTGTGCAAAGGTGTTGCTTGCTCCGCGCGCGCCGCTGTCGAGTACGGGTACGTTTGCATAGAGGTTGCAGAGGAACTGCTGAATCCTGGTATCGTCGCCCGCGTATTTCTTCGAAGCCCAGGAGAGAGCTGCAAGATAATTCCAGCGAGCTGCTCCTGACGTCTTCGGGTTGGGAGTGACCACCTGTACATCGGGGCGAATCAAATCATCCCAGTCCCTGATATTCTTCGGATTACCACTGCGGACGATGAAAACCATCGTCGAGTAATAGGGTGCGCTGTTGTTCGGAAGCCGGGTCTGCCAGTTTTCCGGGAGTGTTCCGGCCAGACGGGCGATCGCTTCGATGTCTGCCCCTGTCGCCAATGTGACTACGTCTGCCTCAAGACCGTCAATCACCGATCTCGCCTGCCGTCCCGATCCTCCGTGTGACTGCTCGATCTCCAGTTTCTGTCCAGTGGTCTCCAGCCATTTTTCGGTGAACTTCTCGTTCACTTCCCGGTAGAGCTCCCGCGTCGGATCGTAGGATACATTCAGGAGTCTTTTTGCGCGGTCTTTCGAGTTTTTTCCGGCACATCCTGTAGCACCGATTACCATCAACGCTGCCAACAGAAGTTGAAGGGTGAAACGTAGATAAGAGCGGTTCATCGGACCTGACTCCTTCCTGCATCAAAATGCATATTGAAACGAGAGCATCAGTGTGGTCTCGTCCTCGATTGTCCCTGAATAAGCCGTGGGCATGACATGATCGATATCCAGCAATACCCGCACATGATCGACGGGGAGCCAGTTCACACCCGCGCCAATGGCAAGAGCGCTTTCGGCTTGCTCGGCAGTAGCCGCGCCACTTGTGAAAGCATCACTATCAAGCGTGAAGCCATGAATACGCGCTTTCAATTCTATTGTGTTGTGTGAGTTCTGGTCCCGGGGAGTAATTCCTTTGAATCCAGGTGTGCCATTGAGAACGAAACTGCCGGCCATCTGCCACGCCGATGCGGTGATGCTGGTGTGGGTAGTGCCGATCAGCATGTTCGTTGTTGACGATGTGTATTCTCCCTGCAGGGAGATATTGCGTATAACGGAATAGAAGGATGTGTGCCAGCGAAAAAGGTCACCGTCAGCAAGCGGGCCAGAGGAGTAGGTAAAGAGTGTGCGTCCCGCTGGAGCTTTGAACTTGGTCAGACCGGACGCACCTTTCCGCTCACCATAGGAAATAGCCCCGCCCAAACCGAGAGTGATGTCCTTGTCTATTTTTGGATTCAACCAAAGCCGGGAGATCAGGTCATAACTCTCATCATCGTTGGATTCACCCGAACTTCCGTCCGCTGTTCCGTTAAACACTCCGATATGTATTTCGAGAAGTTTGTCCATGAATCTGCCAAGTGCCTGGACTCCTGTATCACGGTTGGGAGCGATGTAGGAAGTGAATGCCCGCTGAAGGAAGAGTGTCGCTTTGGGTGACTGCAATCTTTCGAGGGCGAACGGCGCTTTCATTTTTCCCACACTAAGCGTCACATGCTCAGCCGTCTTTGCTTCAACAAAAGCGTCCATCAGGACCGTTTTGTCGCCGGCAAAATCGATCAGTGTCTTTGCAGACATGGTCTTGCTCAGCTGCACACTGAACCCGGGTCGGAATCGGAAGAGTTTAAAACCATCTGGGTTCTCGTCGCTCGCAAGGTCTGTGATAGAGGTTGTTTGGAGATAGGCAGAGGGCGCGTACTTCAAGTCAACCGCTGTCGGCTGCTGCGAAACTGTCTGCGCAGGGACTTGAGCAACGAATGACAGGAGGGCGAGAAGGCTCGTGAACAATCCTGCAGCACCCCTCGCAGGAAACCCGAATTGACGTCTGGAGGACATGTAATTTCCCTCGAATTGACCGTTTAACCCAGAGCAAATTGTACCTGTACAAGGACAATTAGTGTGCCAATAGTGCAGGGGAGGGCCTAAAGTGTTGGTTATAAAGAATAAGCTATAATGTATTGCTACTTGACAGACGGGGCGGACTGCTTTATTTTAAGGATAACTCTGATATAAAATAGTTTACGGTGGGATTAAATAGATGGACCTGCTGCTGACCGCATGGCGAGAAGTGTCACGTAACGAAAATATCGTGAGTGTCTGCCGAAAGCTCGGCACCCTGCTCAGGAATGAATTGCACCAGCACGCTTTGGTACTTGCGCGTTTTGATCTGGATCATTCGAAGATTGTGTTGCTGGCTGTCGACAACTCGCCGGGAACAGAACCGCTTTCGTTTCTGGACATCGATGGCGATACGGAGTGCTACGAATCCCTGATCCAGTGGGCAGCCAGGCGTGAAACCAGCGTTGTCACCTTCGGCGAAACCCACCCGGTCAACTGCCTCTTGCCTGAGCAGGGTTGGTCAAACGTTGTTGTCGGTCCTCTGTTGGATGAATCGGGAGTTCTTGGTCTTGCCATGTTGGTCGGGGTTGACGACTCCGTCCAATTGCCAGCAGCCAGGATTCGGCTTGAACATCTCCTCGAACCCCTGGCGGTGGCGTTACAGAATGATCTCCGGCTGCATGAACTGCAACGTCTTCGTGATGCTGTTGAGGCCGAAAATCAGGCGTTGTTGAAGAAGCTCGGCAGACAGGACATCACAGATGCCGTCATCGGAGCAGAATCGGGATTGAAGGAGGTGATTGGACGTGTCGCTCAAGTTGGCCCGACGGATGTCCATGTGCTCCTTCTGGGAGAGACAGGGACCGGCAAAGAGGTTGTAGCGCGTCTTATTCACACAGGATCCTCCCGGGCGGAGGGTCCGATGCTGCGGGTTAACTGCGGTGGCATTCCGTCAGGTGTGATAGACTCAGAACTCTTCGGGCATGAACGTGGGAGTTTCACCGGGGCGCATGAACAGCACCGTGGGTGGTTCGAGCGGGCGGATGGTGGAACACTATTCCTGGATGAGATCGGGGAACTGCCTCCGGATGCTCAGGTCAGGCTGCTAAGAGTTTTGCAGGATGGGGTGATACAGCGTGTGGGAGGAACATCGGTTGTACATGTGGATGTCCGCATTGTCGCCGCCACTCATCGTGATCTCTGGACGATGGTTGCAGAGGGTACATTCCGCGAGGATCTCTGGTACAGGTTAAGCATCTTCCCAATCCATCTCCCTCCGCTAAGAGACAGGAAACACGACATACCCGCATTGGCGACTCATTTCGCCTCACGAGCTGGGTTTCGTCATGGAGGCAGTCCCCTCAACCTCTCCGATAAAGACATTGAATTGCTCATGGAATATGACTGGCCCGGAAATGTGCGAGAACTGAACGCGGTTATTGAGCGTGCTGCAATTCTCGGTAACGGTCGCACTCTTCATGTGGCAAAAGCCATTGGTATTCAGGAGAGCGGAAGTGGGCGACAGGGGGGAGTTGAGAATCGTTCTGGTGTCGGTGGCGAAGTCAAAGGAATTGTCAACCGAAAGTTCGTGTCGTTCGAAGAGGGTACGAAACGGCACATCGAAGAGGCACTTGAGATTACCCATGGAGTGGTGGAGGGGCCGCGGGGAGCGGCATCAATCCTAAAGCTGAATCCTCACACACTGCGTTCGAAGATGAGGAAGCTTGGGATCGATTGGAAACACTACCGGGAACTCGGGGACATTTTCTGAGCTGGCACCCGGTTGAAATCTAGTTGCGATTGTCGAGCACCGAGCGAACCTTCTCAGTCAGAGTTTTCATTGTGAAGGGTTTTTGAATAAAATCGATGCCTTCGTTCAGAATCCCGCGCTGTGCAATCACATCCGCAGAATAGCCCGACATGAACAGCACTTTGGAATCAGGCTGCAGCTCATTCAACTGTTCCTCAAGCTGTTTGCCGTTCATCCCTGGCATCACAACGTCCGTCAGCAGCAGATGAATATCTCCACCGAACTCTTTGGCTGTCTCCAGGGCTTCGATTGGATTTCTCGCTGCGAGCACAGTGTAACCCGACAATTCAAGGAACCGTTTCGCGACGTTCAAAATGGAGTCCTCGTCTTCAACGACTAGGATTGTCTCGTCCCCTGTAAGTGGAAGATCATTGCTTGCTGTAATCGTCCTGGTTTCGTCACCAACGAATCGCGGGAAATAGATTTTGAATGTCGTACCCTGATCGATCTCGCTGTAGACGTGGATCACACCGTTGTTCTGTTTCACAATTCCGTAGATGGTTGAGAGTCCAAGCCCCGTACCCTCGCCCATCTTTTTAGTCGTGAAGAACGGTTCGAAAACTCTATCAAGGTGTTCCGGTGGTATGCCCGCGCCGGTGTCTGTGACCGATACCATCACATAGTCGCCCGCTACGATAGTTAACTCGTTGCGGGAGTGTTCCTCATCAAGCAGCACGTTGTCCGTGTTAATCGTTACAGTACCTACACCACTGATTGCGTCCCTTGCGTTTACAATCAGGTTTGCAAGAATCTGATTGATCTGGGTTGGATCAATGAACACCGGCCAGAGCTCTTTGTTCGTCCCAAGCCGAATCTCGATATCCTCGCCAATCAACCGTTTCAACATTTTATGCTGCTCGATGATAGAGTCGTTCAGATCCACGACCTTTGGGCGAATAATCTGTTTTCTCGAGAAGGTCAGTAGTTGGCGGGTCAGGTCGGCGGATCGTTGGGCGGCACGGTCAATTTCCAATAAATCCTTGTACATGTTGCTTTCGGGATCAACCTCTGGCAGGATCATTTCTGTGGTGCTCATGATCACCGCCAACATGTTGTTGAAATCGTGCGCCACCCCTCCAGCGAGGCGCCCGATAGCGTCCATTTTCTGGGATTGTCGGAGCTCCTCTTCCAGATGTTTCCGCTCGTGGATTGCACGACGTTCTTCCGTGATGTCTTGAATAACCCCGATGATCCGGTTTTTCTGTTCATCCAGCCGGCCGACTGAACGGACGAAGCGCTGTTCCTTGTCGTTCTGGCGGATAATCTGAAAATTGATGTCGAAGGGCTCTTTCTTGTGAACAAGGTTTAACAGCGCCGATTTGACTTGATCATACTCGTCAGGGATGACAACATCCCTCAGCCGAAGCGAATTGAGCAGCTCTTCATTTACCCCAATAATATTGAGGGCCTCGTCGCTGAAAATGAAACTTTCATCTATTAAATCATAGGTGTATGATCCGATGTTCGCGATCGACTGTGCCTGAAGCAAAACGAGTCTGCTCTCCCGTTCCCTCTGTTCTGCGAGTTTGCGTTCAGAGATGTCCCGCGCGATTGTCAAGGTCCGGTAGGTTTCCTGCGTTTTGAACATATAGGTATTGAGTTCAACTGGGAAGCTTGTTCCATCCTTACGAATGTGGGTTGCCTCTGACGTGATCTGGCGATTCTTCCTGAAATATTCTGCGTAGTCCTCAAGATTGACACGCAAAGATGTCTCGTTAGTGATATCTGAAGGTGTCATCCTAAGGAATTCTTCGCGAGTATACCCCAGCGATGCACACGCAATATCGTTTACTTCAATAAAATGCCCTGGCATCAAATCGGGAGTCACTTCAGTTACAAATAGTGCGTCGTTGGAATTGTGGAAAATTTCCCGATAGCGAGCTTCACTCTCCTGAAGCGCCTCGCGCATTCTAACCTGTTCCGTCAAATCAAATACGAAGGAAACAAACAAATCGTGCGCTTTGTCGTAGGTCAAGTTTGCTTCTATATCGTACTCGGTTTTATCCTTGCGCTGGTGTCTGGTGATCACTTTGAGTTCTGTTACATCACCTCTAAGGAGTGGTTGCATTGTCTCCCGGAAAGTATCATCAGTGAATTCCGGGAGGAAAACGGTGGGACTTTTCCCCTTTAGTTCCTTGTGTGTGTACTGCAAGTTCGCCAGTGCACTTTTGTTGATCCTGGCCAGATACAGCGTTTTTCCATCCAGGACGAAAATCTCGCTTTGTGAATTCTCCATTAAATTTGCGAGGAGTAACTGCTCCTGCTCGTGCTGTTTGGATTCTGAAATGTCCAGATGAATACCCGCCAGAACCTTGGGGTTACCTTTCTCGTCACGCTCGATAATTTTACCACGTGAAAGAATCCATTTATAGCTGCCATCCTTGTGACGAAGACGAATTTCCGTTTCGTAGGCTTCGGATATTCCTTCCAGATGCCTTTGGAGTTGAACCTGCGCGTTCTCAACGTCATCGGGGTGGATTAATTCTATCCATCCTTCAAATGTGAGCGGATTGAGTTCATCGGAGGTGTACCCCATCATTTGGAACCATCGATCATTGAACCGGACTTCGTTGGTCTCGATATCTCTTTCCCATGTACCGGCACGCGTGGCTTCAATGATGTTTGCGAGCCGTTCGCTCTCTTCGAAGATTCGTTTCTCGTAGCTCATTCGATCTGTGATGTCACGTGCAAATGAAAAGAATCTCCCGCCGTCAACATCTAAAAAAGTGGAGCTGATTTCCGCTTCGTAAGAGGAGCCATCTTTCCTCAGATGTCTGGTGCTGAAACGTGCGCGGCCGGTTTCCCTGATTCTGCTGATGAGTTTGTGGTACGCTTCGGGAGTCTGCAATGGGTCAAAATCGAATATGGTTTTGGTAAGCAATTCCTCTCTCGTATACCCAAGCATGTTGCACATTGTCTCGTTCGCATCATGGATCACGCCGTGCAAGTCTACGATATGAAATCCATCCAGCGAGGTTTTAATAACCGCACCGTAGGACTCTTCCGCCTTCTTTTTATCCGTGTAGATCTCGGAGTAAATGATGACTCCTCCGATCGAACTATCAGATTTGAACCAGGGACGGACTTCCCAGCGGGAAATATCAACACTGCCGTCCGGATTGAAAATCGGGTACTCTTCGTTGGAGACTATTTCGCCAGCTAAGGCACGCTGATATGCCGTTTTGAAATAATCGGAAATATCCGGGAGGGCGTCGCAAAGGTATTTCCCAATGATGTCGCCAGCTGTTTTACAAACATTACCAAGGAACCGTTCGCTGGCGAAGATGAAATTCAGGTCTTTGTCCAGAATCGCAATGGCGTTCGGGTCATGCAGGATTGCGTAGTCCGTCAATTCCTTCCAGTCCAGTAATTCTTTTGCGGATTTCTTGCGATCAGTTATATCACGTGCGTGGGCGATGATAGACCGGATGCTCGGATCGTGAAGGAGGTTGCTGGTGACATTTTCTACCCAGATATAGTGGCCATCTTTGTGCCTTAATTGTATTTCTATGGTTTCAGTGAATCCCGGTTTTGAGACCATCTTTTCAAGCGAATTCTGCACGAGTTCGAGATGGTCAGGATGGATCCAGAGGTTGATGCTTTTACCAATCACCTCCTCAGATTGATATCCAAGTATTCGAGTGACCGATTTGTTTATGTAATTGCACACTCCGTATGCATCGATCAACAATACGATGTCCCAGGAATTCTCAAGGATTTTTCCGAGTTTTGATTCATCGAAAAGGATGACTTCTCGGGTTGTCATGATGTGTTGTTGTCGTTCAAGAATCATTCCCAGGAGCATCGTTGTGAAGGGATAAATGATAATGCCGGGGAAAACAGCTTGTGTGATCAACGTGTTGGCGTAATCACTGGGTATTAACGATAACCAAAGCAGGAGATTTATGTGAACCAACAGGCCAAACAGTAGTAGATGGAGTGGACGGCGTTTCGTTGGCAGAAACCTTTTCCAGAGAAATCCGATTACAGCAGAGGCGGTCAGGATTGCTACTCCGATGATGGGAGTTCCGCCCCCGATCAGCAGCCGGACAATGGACATGATGACAACTGCAACCAGGGTAGGTATAAATCCGAGATAGATCGCTCCTACAGAGAGGAGGATCGTCCGCGAGTCCAGAATCATTCCTTCTGAAGACTGCAATTGACCCCAGATGACAATCGTGCCGATTAGAGCTAGGACTAAACCGTTGGTAATTTTCATCCTTAATGATTGCGTAGAAAGGTTGATGGGCAGGAAGAGATAGAGAACACCCAGG
>Ga0272443_10001896_pt1 | contig 28427 bp, 28 predicted proteins | sample SSMAcet12_FD_193581 | JGI IMG/M metagenome (GOLD analysis project Ga0272443, IMG submission 193581) | Marine sediment archaeal communities from Little Sippewissett salt marsh, Falmouth, MA, United States - SSM-Acet-12 | ecosystem: Environmental > Aquatic > Marine > Wetlands > Sediment ... | reverse complement strand
GAGGGGGTACGATGGAACTCGTACAACAACACGAGCTTCATCGACGCGTTTGTGCACACTGGAACGCATATAGATACGGCATTCCACGTGTCAAAGGGCGGTCCCAAGCTTGGTGATTTCGATCTCGCCGACTTCATCTTCGAGCAGCCGTTGGTGCTTGAGATCGCCAAGCAGGATGAGGAGAAGATCACGGCCGCCGATCTCAAACCGCACGCCAACGTGTTACAGCAATGCGACTTTCTTCTCGTCTACACCGGCTTCTCGAAGCATCGCGCCAGTGATCCGGAGCGATACGTCATGAAGCAGCCCGGATTCTCTCCCGACGCGGCCGAGTATCTGGTCGGGCTGCCGAAAATGCGCTGCGCTGGCGCGGACATCATGGGGATCGAGAACATCCCCGAGGGACGAAAGGCAGAACCGCCCTTCCCCGCGCATCGAGCGTTTCTGTTGAGTGAGAAGAAGTTCCTCATCCTCGAGGACCCGGACATCGAGCCGTTGCTCGGCAAGACGCTACGCCGGGCATTCATCGTGCCGCTTCTTTTCCCCGAGGCTGAGGGGATGATGGTGACGGCGTTTGCGGAGACTGACTGAAAGGGGCGCCAATGAACGTCGAACATATCGGCATCTACGCACAGGATTCGGCGGCTCTGTCGAAATGGTACGCAGACGTCCTCCAACTGAGCGAGCTCAGCCGGATTGAGAAGGAGGGTCGCCCTCCCGTCGTCTTCCTTCGGGGAGAGACGGGAGCCGTCGTCGAGATCTTGCCGACGTCCGAAGCTCCTGTGGAGAGGGATCTGAAGGCTCCAGGCTTCACGCATCTGGGCATCGTCGTCGATGATCTCGATGCGCAGCAGAAGCGTCTCAGCGGCCTAGGTGTCGAGATGTGGGGCGTTCGCGCGACGAGCAACGGCTGGAAGATCGGCTACTTCAGCGATCCCGAGGGCAACATTCTCGAGCTGGTGCAGCGCTAGCCTGGAAGGAGACCCATTGAGCGTGACGGGCCGACTGGTGATCTGGCCTGAACGGTGCAGGGGATGTCGAAGCTGCCAGCTGGCTTGTTCGTTCACGAGAACACGGGAATACAACCCCAGTCGATCGTGCATCGAGTTAGAGCGGGATCTCAGAATCGAGAAGACCTCGCCGTTGATTCGCGTGTTGAGTTGCGATCTGTGCGGCGGCGAGCCAGCGTGCGCCGCGGCGTGCACGTACGGTGCGATCGCGTTCGAGCCGTCGGCCGACAACGCAATTGAGTACCGCAGGGGGACAAAGCAGTGAACTCGACGGATCGAACGTGGTACGTCGACCTCTCCGAGGGCCGCAGTTGGTGCGAGGAAGCGTCGAGAGAGGACATCGCGCCAGTGATCGGAGGCTCGGGGCGTGGATGGCAGATCGTCGCGGATCGGCTGCCCCCGGGAGTCGATCCGTTCGCCCCGGAGAACATCGTTGTCCTCAACCCCGGAGTGCTTGTTGGTACACGCGCTGTCGGCTCCTCGAAACTGACAGCGATCACCAAGTTCCCGACGATCGCCTCGGAGGACGGCCGGCACTACACCGGATCGTGTACGAGCGGCGGCCGCTACTTCGCCATCGGGATGCGTCAAGCGGGCTGCGATCGGCTGGTCATACTCGGGAAGGCCGAACGGCCCGTCGTCATCGCGGTGCGGGATCGCGGCGTGGAGATCGAAGACGCCGCGGACCTCTGGGGGCGGGGGATCGATGAGGTGTCGGTCGAGCTGGTGAAGCGCGAGGGGATGGACGCCGGCGTGCTCGCCATCGGGACAGCGGGGGAGAAGCTCGTTCGCAGTGCTCTCACGTTCATCGATCGAACGAATTCCCTCGGTCGAGGCGGGCTCGGTGCGGTGCTGGGATCGAAGAACGTCAAGGCAATCGTCGCTCGCGGCAGCGGCGGCGTTCGCGTCGCCGATCCGGTGACCTTCAATCGAGTTTCCAACGAGCTACTCACACGGGTGCTCGAGTGGCCGCGGCGGGAACACTGGATCAAGCTGGGGTTGGCCGCGGGCTGGTCGACCTTCAAGCACACCCAGAACCCGGGGATGTGGGAGAAGGCGCATTGGGACAAGCTGTATGGGGAAGAGAAACGGCTCGAGTCGCTCCGATCCGTCATCGCCTGCGCCAGCTGTCCACTGAACTGCCGGCTGCGGTGGGAGATTCCCGGCGGCGAGTTCGGCGGCGAGCAGGGGCTCGGATCTCCTTACAGCAAGAGCGCGACCTCGGGGCAACTACTCGGGATCGAAGACGATCGCAAGATGATTCACCTAGTAACCGAAGCGAACGCCCACACCGGAATCGATTACTACACCACGATGCGGCTGATCGACTTCGTCACGCGGATGTACGAGCAGGGCCGCATCACTGAGGAGGATGCAGGATTCAAGCTCGCGCGCAACTACGCGACCTACGAGCGCCTCTACAGGATGACCGCCGAGCGTGACGGCATCGGCGATGTCCTCGCCGATGGTTGGTATGCGGTCAAGGAGGCCTTCGGCCTCGATCCGCAGGAGTACTGGTACGCCGGCATCTGCAAGGGAGTCGACTTCATCTACGATGCTCGGCCATCGAGATTTCATCCGTTGATGATGACGTTTCTGACACGCCCACGGCCGCATCACGGCGGCTCGCACACGCGGACGAACTCTCGCAACAAGACGTTGGAAGAGATTCGCGAGCAGGTCGACCACTGGGGGCTGTCCGAGGAGACGATGGGCCGCATCTTCACCGAGACGCCGTACTCGGGGAAGTTCAACGTCGGCCGCTACACCGCCTACATGGAAGATCTGATGCGCGTCAAGAACGCGCTCGGTCTGTGCACGATCTACACGTATCAGGCGCTCATCTTCGCCGATGACATGGCGCGGCTCTACAGCGCGGCCGTCGGAGAGAACGTCACGGCCCGTGAGTTGATCGCCAGAGGGGAACGCGTCAGCAACCTCGCCAAGATCGTCAACGTGCGTGACGGCTTCTCGCGCTCCGACGACCAGCCGCCGGACGTCTGGTTCCGGCCGATGGACGCGCCGGAGGGGCGCATTGAGATTGAGGACTACTTCCAAACGAAGACCCTGACGCGCGACGACTTGGCGAGGATGCTCGACGACTACTACGAGGAGCGCGGCTGGAACACCGCCACAGGACACCCAACCGACGAGCACCTGCGGAAGATCGGTTTGGGGGAGTACGCAAGCGAGACACCTTAGACAAACAACAACCGTTTGAAGGAGGCAGGAAGTGGACAAGAAGATCAAGGGGATCATTCCGCCGCTGCTGACCGCGTTCGATCAGAAGGGCGACTACGATCCGGCAGCGCAAAAGGAGATCACCGAGTACCTGGTGGACAAGGTGCAGGGGTTCTACATCTGCGGCACGTACGGATCCGGCCCGCTGATGACGGCGCCGGAGCGCAAGAAGGTCTGCGAAGACGTGGTGGGGTGGGTCGACGGCCGGATTCCGGTCATCACGCATGTCGGAGGCTGCTCGACGCGTTCGGTCGTCGAACTCGCGGAACACGCGCAGAAGGCCGGAGCCGACGCGGTGGCCGCCGTACCTCCGATCTACTACGGATTTGGCGAAGACGCCGTGCTGCGGCACTTCGAGGCGCTGCGCGCCGCCGTCACGATTCCCGCGTTCGTGTACAACAACCCCAAAGCCACCGGTGTGAAGGTTACTCCCTCCATGCTGAAGAAGATCATCAATCTTGGCATCGACGGCATCAAGGATTCCAGTTTCGAGATTCTCGTCTTCTGGGAGCAGATGTGGGCCGTCGACAAACCTGACTTCATCCCAGTGATCGGAACCGAGGCGCTGATTCTTCCCGCCGTGGCAATGGGCGCGCAGGCCGCCGTCTGCGGACTTGCCAACGCAATCCCCGAGCCCGTCGTCGAGTTGATCGAGGCCGTCGTAGCCAAGGATCTCGACAAGGCGACAGCGTTGCAGGAGACGGTGTCAAAGATGCGCGACATCATGCATCTTGCCCCGACCCTGCCGATGATTCAGGCAGTGCTGGGCGAACGCGGCGTCAACGTCGGGTATCCGCGCCTGCCGTTCGTCTTCCCCGATCGAGCACTCATCGATCGCGCGATGTCCGAGTTCCGAGCCCTCGGCGCGGAGCTATAGTCGCACCGAAAGGAGCCGGGAATGGCGTTGGTGCTGGTTAGCTCACGGTCGTTTGGCCAGGTCGCAACGATCGGCACGGAGATCCTCGAAGAAGCGGGGTTCGTCGTCCAGCGAATCGATCCGGAAGACCGGCCACTCAATGCGGCCAACCTCGCCCGGATCCTCGCGTCCGTGCAGCCTGACGTGTTGATTGCGGGCGCGGAGTCGATACCGCGCGATGTTCTCTCGGCCAGCCCCAACCTCAAGATGGTTCAGAAACACGGCGTCGGGGTCGACAACATCGACCTCGACGCCGCAACGGAACTCGGCATCGCCGTTGCGAACGCACCTGGAACGAACACCGCGGCGGTCGCGGATCTCACGATTGGGTTGATGCTGACGATCCTCCGATCCATCGTTGAGGCCGCCTCCACCACCCGTTCAGGCGGTTGGGATCGCTTCATCGGCCACGAGCTCGGCCAGGCGACAGTCGGTGTCGTGGGCACAGGACGGATCGGTCGAGACGTGATCCGGCGGCTGTCCGGTTTCGGCAGTCGTGTTCTCGCCTACGACGCCTACGAGGATGCGGAACTGGCCGCGAAGACTGGAATCGAATACGCATCGCTGGAGACGCTTCTTCGCGAATCGGACATCGTGACTCTCCACGTTCCCCTGATGGAGACAACAAGAGAACTCATCTCGGCTGAGCGCTTGTCCTGGATGAAGCCGACGGCGTACTTGATCAACATCGCCCGCGGAGAGCTGGTCGACGAAGAAGCGCTGGCGGCCCATCTTGAAGCGGGCAGGATCGCCGGAGCGGCGATCGATGCATTTGCCACGGAGCCTCCGACGGAGAGTCCTCTCCTCAAACTGGGAAACGTCGTCGCCACGCCGCATATCGGTGCCTACACCGCCGAAGCGATGGACTGCATGGCGCGGCGCTGTGCGGAGACCGTCCTTCGCGTCATGGACGGCGAGCGCCCGGAGAATGTCTTGAATCGGGAAGCGATTCCGCCCGGCACTCGTTCATGACGGGTTCAGCCGCTCCGTACGAGGCGATCATCTTCGACCTGGATGGAACGCTCTTTCGCGGCCGAACGGCGATCTCCGGCGCCGTCAACGCACTCAATCGCCTCAGGCGTTTCGTCCCGTGTCGCTTCCTCTCCAACAACGGCGAACGTCGTTCCGCAACTCTTGCGGAACGACTCCGGAACTTCGGCTTCAATGCCGAGGAGGATGAGGTCATCAGCTCGGCCGATCTTGTCCTTGGGTACCTTGAGGATCGCGGCGAGACGTGCCGCATTCTGGCGTTGACATCGGACGATCTCGCCACTGCGCTGGCCGACCGAGGGCACCGCATCGTGAGCGACGACACGGCCGAGATTGTCGTTGTCGGCGTCGACCGACACTTGACCCGCGAGCGCATGGTTCAGGGACTGCGCGCGGTCCTCAACGGCGCCCTATTGATCGGCACGAACGAAGATCCGACCTACCCCGGCAATGACGGCCTGCGTCCCGCCGCCGGAGCCTATGTGGGATTCTTCCGCGGGATGGGGTTCGAACCGATCCATCTGTGCGGTAAGCCGGACGAATGGGCGGTTCGAACGTCTCTCGCCGAATGGGGGATTGGCGATCCATCACGGTGCCTGTTCGTCGGCGACAACCTGCGGACTGACATCGCTGCCGCGCATGCTGTGGGAAGCGATTCGGTGCTCGTTCTCACCGGTGTGTCCGCTCGAAGCGACGTCGAAACGAGCAGAGCGAGGCCCTCTGCGATCGTTGAGTCGGTCGGCGAACTCGACCCGGAACGGATCGACGCCATCGCGAATCGAAGACATGTGCCTGACTCACCTGTCGTGAACGAGAGTGGAGGTCCAGCATGACGAGGCAAGCTGAATCGAGCGTCGCGCACGCGCTGTTCGACGATGGAATCGTCGCCGTTGTACGGCTGTCGCGAGAGGAAGACGGGCTACCCGTGGCGCATGCTCTGTGCGATGGCGGCGTGCGCATCGTCGAGATCACCATCACAACGCCAGGCGCGACCGAGATGATCGAGCGAATCCGTGATGAGATTCCAGAGGCCCTAGTCGGTGCAGGAAGCGTTCTCACCTGCGAGGATGTAGATCGGTGTTTGGCCGCTGGGGCGGAGTTCTTGGTCGCTCCGATTCTCGACGAACGCGTGCTGTCCCATGCTCTCGAGCAGGGTGCCCTGTTCTGCCCCGGAACCTTCACGCCTTCAGAGGCCTACAGGGCCTGGAAACTGGGGGCTCCGCTCGTCAAGGTCTTCCCCGCCGCGAGACTCGGCCCGAAGTACATTTCCGACCTGAAGGCACCGATACCGTTTCTGCGCGTGATGCCGACCGGCGGAGTCACAGCGGAGACCGCAGGCGCTTTTCTTCGCGCGGGCGCCGACACCTTGGGAGCCGGATCATGGCTTACTCCGCGCGACGCCATCGGGTCTGGAGATTTCGATATCGTCCGCAAACGGGCAATGCAGCTACGACAGGCCGTGGACGACGCGCTGTCTCCGGCGAGAGAAGAGACGGTCTGAAGGATGGCCAGGATCATGGTGGATTGGTTCCCGGATACAATCGAAACCGATTGGGAGGAGGTCCGATGACGCTACGGACGACGAAACTGAGGGACGACCTGCTGGATACGACCCCATCGATCTGCTCTGAACGTGCGCGCATCTTCACCGATGCGATGAAGGCGAGTGAGGGAAAGCCGATCGTGCTCAGAAGAGCGAGCGCCTTCGCGCAGGTGCTCGGCGAGATGAGCACGTACATCCGAGACGGCGAGCTACTCGTCGGGAACCAAGGACGCAGGCCGAGAGCGGCACCTGTCTTCCCCGAGTACTCGGTCGGATGGATCCTCAAGGAATTCGAGGGAGATCCGTATCACACGTGGGAGCGTCCGAACGACATCTACGAACTTGACGAAGAAACGAAGCGGGACATCCTCGCCACCATCGACTACTGGAGCGGCAAGACGGTCTACGAGACCGTGCGCAGTCTGATCCCGGACGAAGCGAAGCGTGCGTGGGACATCGCCGCCATCGACGACGACTGGGTGACCCAGAACGGCTTCGGAAACGTCCTACCGAATTACGAGACGGTTCTTGCAGAAGGTCTCGGCGGGTCGATTCGCCGGGCCGAGGAACGCCTCGCCGATCTCGACCTCACACGGCCGGGCGCCGCGAGAGAGCAGTGGTTCCTCGAGGCCGCGATCATCGGCAACCGCGCCGTGATCGCGTTCGCAGGTCGCTTCGCGGACGAGCTCGAGCGAAGGGCGCAAAGCGAGACGGAACCGGCCCGCAAGGCCGAGCTGGAGACGATGGCCGCCAACTGCCGCCGTGTGCCCGAGAACCGGCCGACCTCGTTCTGGCAGGCGTTGCAGGCGATCTGGTTCATCCACTGTTGCATCCAGATCGAAACGAACGGTATCGCCATTTCGTTCGGACGACTCGACCAGGTTCTGTGGCCCTTTTTCCAGCAGGACCTCGAAGCCGGGAAGATCACTCGCGAGGGGGCCCTCGAACTCGTCGAGAACCTGTTCATCAAGGTCAACGAGATGAATATCTTCCGATCGTGGGAGGGAGCGAAGTTCTTCCCCGGCTACCACATGGCGATCAACCTCGCAATCGGCGGGCAGACTTCCGACGGGTCGGACGCATCGAACGAGCTGACCTACATCATCCTGGATGCGACCGAGAACACGCGCCTTCCGAAGCCGTCCGTCTCGCTAAAGTGGTGCAGCCGGACGCCGGAAAAGCTGATGGACCGTGCGTTCGAAGTGGTTCAGACACACGGCGGCGGAATGCCCGCCTTCTACAACGACCCCGGCGTCATGCGGATGCTCAAGGGCCTCGGCGTGGAAACGCAGGACACGTGGAACTGGGCGCCGGTCGGCTGCATCGAGGCCTCCATCCCCGGGAAATGGGATTTCGCCTGCAAGGGGCCGCGGTTGAACAAGGCGAAGGTGCTAGAAATCGCGCTCAACAACGGGACCGACCCCAGCACCGGCGTCACCCTCCTTCCCGGCGACGGCGATCTCGCGACGTTCGAGAGCATGGAGGACGTTTGGGATGCCTACAGGAAGCAGCTCCACTACTTCATGGAACAGCAGGTGAAGATCGAGCACATCAACGACGAGATCCATCGTCTTCACGACGTCAACGCCTTTCGCTCATCGCTGATCGAAGACTGCATCGACCGCGGGAAGGCGCTGATCGAAGGCGGCTCGATCTACTCGACCGACGGCGGACCGACCGTCGGAGCGATGACGTCGGGCGACGCGCTCGCCGGGATCGAGACGGCGCTGTTCGTCGAGAAGTGGATCACGGGAGGACAGCTGAAGCATGCGCTCGAGACGGACTTCGGAGATGAGACAACGACGCCGACCGGAGAGGAGATCCGGCAGATGCTCCTCCACCGTGCGCCCAAGTTCGGCAACGACGACGACCGAGCCGACAAGTGGACCGTTGCGTTGACCGATTACATCGGCTCAACGTACCAGAAGGAGTTCGTGAACTCCCGCTACGGCCTCGGTCCGAAGATCGGGACCTACTCGTACTGCCAGAGTTCGGTTACCGCCAACGTCGCGATGGGGAAGCTGGTCGGCGCGCTGCCTGACGGACGGAAAGCCGGCGAACCTCTGAACAACGGGGTCTCTCCGGCCAGTGGTGCCGAGCACAGCGGAGCGACGGCGTGCATCAACTCCGTCAGCAAGCTTCCGAGCATCTGGTTCTCCCGCGGAGCGATCTTCAACATGCGGCTGAGCCCCGAGACCCTAAAGAGCCGCGAGGGTAGAAAGCGCGCGTACGGACTCGTCAAGACCCTGTTCGAGAGCAACCAGTATCACGTCCAATTCAATGTCGTCGGCACCGACACGCTTCGCGATGCCCAAGCGCATCCCGAGAAGCACCGTGATCTGATGGTCCGCGTCGCCGGGTACAGCGCCTTCTTCGCACCGCTGAATGCGGAACTGCAGGAGGACATCATCCGGCGCACTGAGTTCGGTGAGAACTGAGAGTGCAAACGCAGATGCGTTCGAGGATCAAGTACGTCACTCGCCGGCGCCTATGGCTGTCATGACGGACGTGGATCTCTCTGGTGCGGACAAATCCGCGACGGGGATCGTCTTCGACTTCAAGCGCTTCGCCACGGGAGACGGCCCCGGAATCCGCGGGTTGATCTTCCTCAAGGGCTGCCCTCTGCGCTGTGTCTGGTGCGCCAATCCGGAGTCACACGATCCTGCTCCCCAGATCATCTTCCACCGGACGCGTTGTGTCGGCTGCGGGCGGTGCGTGGAAGCCTGTCCATCGAACGCGATTCGCGTTGACGATACGTACGGCCTCCTGACGGACCGGGCGGCGTGCACTCGGTGTGGCCGCTGCATCGACGTCTGTAGCCACGAGGCACGTGAATTGATCGGAAGCGAAACGACGGTCGGCGACTTGATGCACACGATCCGGAGGGACCGCCGCTTCTACGACAACTCCGGCGGGGGCGTGACGCTCACCGGAGGCGAGCCGCTCCTCCAATGCCGCTTCTCGCGGGAACTGCTGAAGGCCTGCAAGGTTGAAGGCATCCATACGGCCATCGAGACCTGCGGGTCGGCGCCGTGGGCGTGTCTCGAATCCGTGCTCCCCTACCTCGACCTCGTGTTCTTCGACGTGAAGCACATCGACTCCATGCGGCACCGGGAACTCACGGGGCAGGCAAACGAGCCGATTCTGGCGAACCTAACGAACCTCGCGCGCACGTTCACGTCTGGGGAGATCATCGTCAGGGTCCCCTACGTCCCTGGGCAGAACGATGCCGAACACACGTTGAGGGCGATTTGCGACCTCGCCGGGAGACTTCCGAGTATCGAGCGGATCGAGGTCATGCCGTACCACCGACTCGGATCCGCGAAGTACGAAGGCCTGGGGAGGCCCTACGCGCTTCAGGGATTGGAACCTGTCGATGCTCGGGACCTCGCGGGCCTGCGAGATCTCGGTCGCACGTGCGGAGTGGACGTGCGAATTGATGCCACGTGAGGAGTTTCGCCTCATACGGAAGACCTCGCGTGCAGGCCCGCGCGCGCTAGCAGGCTTCGTCAGGCGCAAGCCGGACCCGCGGGCAGGCCTCGTCGCGAAGTGGATCCACCATCCGGTCGGACACGATCACGTTCTTGAACACAACGCCCTCTCGCACGTGAGCCGTCATGTGCTCCACGACCTCGCCTTTGGACGTGAATGCAAGCCCAGTCAGGAGCATGATCGGAGCGAAAAGCGGGACTCCCAGCAACTCGGCGACCTGCTCATCGAGAAGCTCCGCGGCCTCGGCACATCGCTCAGCCCTTTGCACCCTGCATCCATAGATCTGGTCGAGCGTCTTGTACAGGCTCCCCCTAGAGAGGGCCTCCTTTTCCAGATTCGGAAACCGTTCGGCTGAGAGCTTCGAGTCACAGACCATCACGGCACGCTGGTCGATCAGGTGAAGGCGACGAAACCAGACAATCGGCGCGTCAGGAGGCACGGCGAGCGCCTCCGCATCGGCGTTCGTCGCCCTCATCAGCCTCTTCGAGACAATGCGCGAACCGTAGTTGCTGTGCTCTCCCATCTCCTCAGCGAAGCTCAGACGGCTGTTCAGCAAAGAAAGCTGCGCCGGAGACGCCCGATTCACGAACGTGCCGCGCCCGCGTCTTCGGACGAGCCAACCACGACTGATCAGTTCCTGGATCGCTCGATTCGCCGTCGGGCGGCTCACGGAAAACGCACGTGCGACGGCCTCTTCGGGTGGGAATCGATCTCCGGCGTTCAAGCTCAGCTCTCGAATCCCGCGCTGCAGCACGAGACAGAGCTGGTGGTACAGCGGGATCGATGATCTCGAGGAGAGATTGACGCCGCATGCAAGGAGCGAGGCCGGGCTCTCCTTAGGTGCACCCGAGTCTGTTCCGCTCCGTCTCGCACTTGTGTCCCGGTTCGTCGAAGCCAATCACTGTACCCCCCCTCATAGGCTCAAGCTGTTCAGTCTACAACTACTCTGGCGCGGCGTCTAGCATCACGCGATCGCGCCGGCCGGCTCCACAAGCCTCCGAGCCGACGCCCTCCGCGATCCTTGCGTCTTCCCGACCGGACACTCCCGATTGCGTGAACCAGCCATCGATATGAGCGTTCGATCTCGCCGGTGGGCCACGGTATCCGGTCTTCGCTCATTGGGGAGCACGTCCCAATGGTTCTCCATCCATCGGCTCGCTTCACAGCGAGAAGATCGAGGCTTTCCTGTCGACAGGCCCCGAATCGGTTCGTCCGAAGACCCAGCTGAGGATCAGCACGCCACCGCTGACGAGCCCGCATACACTCCCGGGGCCCATCCCGGCGCCGAAACCGGCCGCCGAATCCCCGTCTCACGCGACATCCCGACCCGCCCCAAGAATGCCGCAACCGTCGACTCCGCGCAGTTGAGGCCCGCAGCGAGACTCGCGAGAACCTGCTCTCCGTAGTTCACCATCTCACCCCGCGCTGACGTGTGTCAGCGCGAAGGGTACGGCATCGCCCGCCGTCGCACCATTCCCGGGAACTCGCTTGTGGTGATCGAGAGGGACTCGTAGAATTCGTCACCTCCCGAAGCGTGGCGGGAGGCGAACGGCAACAGCATCCCGACCATCCGCTCCAGCAAACGAGGAGCCCGTCTTCGGTCCCTCCGCGAACCCGCAGGTCATCGAACCGGCATTCGAAGGAGGATCGAATCCCAGGAGCAAGAGAGGAGCATCAGATGGCAAAGGTGAAGATCACGGTCGTCAAGCTACCGATTCACGAAGAGCTCGTCGACAAGTTCATCAAGAAGGACCGCTATCCGAACGGATTCGGCCCTTGCCCGCTGTGGACGCTCGGGCAGGAGTTCACCATCGAGGACTGGCCCGGCAAGCCTGATGAGTTCCCGTGTGACTGGGCCTGGTCCGACATCCAGCGCGACGTTGCGATGGTCATGTTCGACGGGAATCCTCCGTGGATGGCCGAAAAGGGGAAGGCACTCACCTGTTGCACCGATGGGTTCCGTCCTGTTTCGTTCTTGGTCGAGCGGATCGAGGAGTGATCCAGCGTGAACCGAGTCCGAATCACCGTGATGAAGCGCCCCCTTCACTCGGATCTGATCGAGGCGCACGTGCCGGAGCTCCGGGCCGCGGCGGTTCCGTGCGAGAAGTTCACAGAAGGGCAATCTTTCCTGGTCGATCAGTTTCCACCGGAGAAGCCCGATGGCTTCTGCGACTGGGCATGGGTCGACATCCAACGAAACGTGGCGATGGCCGTCCTCGGCGCGAAGATGACGCCGGGGTGCGCCTTCACCTGTTGCAGCGACGGCCTGCGACCGGTGACGTTCCGGATCGAGCGCCTCGAGGATTGAGTACGAGCCGTGCGGCTTGAGAGTCAGGCGCGAGGCGAGCGATGGCAGAGCATGAGGGAGTCGGCCTCGGCATCAACGCCAGAACCGACGTCTTCCTCGTCCGCAGTCATCCCATCGAGAGAAGAGCCCTCAGGAGGTTCTCCGACGCGGGAGCGTGTGCCTCGAGGCGGTGCGGACTGCATCTTCGTCCTGACATGGGCAACGTCGAGAAGGAGAGAATCGGGACGCTCGCCGAAGGGACCGCAGGGCCGGTCAACGTGATCGCCGGTGAGAAGACGCCGTCGATTCCCGATCTCAAGACGATCGTCATCCGCCGCCTCAGCTTCGGGCCGAGGCCGATGCGCGCTGCGCTTGAGCGATTGTGAGCGATCGGTCGTGAAGGACGCGAGGACGGTACATTCTCGCACATGAACGTCGACGCTCTCTCGTACACTACAGTGAACGGGTAACTCAAGTAGAAGCGCCGCATCGCACATCGGGCTTCTCGGCATGAACAGATCGCGCACCCCGCTTGCGTAACGATGTTACGAGATTTACAATTCCGTCCTCAGGAGGACATCCGATGCGTTCCCACCGCCCCACCGGCTTACTCGGCTTCACCGTCGTCTCATTCGGCCAGTTCGTGTCGATGCTCGGATCGGGGATGACTCGATTCGCACTGACCTACTGGGCTTGGGAAGTAACGGGGGAAGCGACCGCGCTCGCATTGGTCGCCTTCTTCTCTTTCGCCCCGGCCGTGGTGTTCAGCCCAATCGCCGGCGTGATCGTCGATCGCGTCAGTCGGAAGCTGGTGATGATCGTCAGCGATCTCGCCGCCGGCTTGTCGACAATCGTCATCCTTATCCTCCATACGACCGGACACTTGCAGATCTGGCACCTCTACGCAGCCGGTTTCTTCGCCGCGTCGTTCGAGTCGTTCCAGTTCCCAGCCTATTCCGCTGCCATTTCAACGATGGTCGAGAAGAAGCACTACGCCCGCGCCAACGCGATGCTCGGCCTCGCCGGCTCGGCATCCGGCATCGTTGCTCCAGTGCTCGCCGGCCTTCTCTTCGCCGTTCTCGGGATCGACGGGATCATGGTCATCGACATCGTCACATTCGTCTTCGCCATCGGCGTGCTCTTATTCGTCTTCATACCGAACCCGGAAGAATCGGAAGTCGGCCGCGCGAGCCGGCGCGGGTTCCTGTCCGAGTCGTTGTACGGCCTCCGCTACATCGCCAGGAACAAGAGCCTTCTCGGCCTCCAGTCGGTCTTCTTCGCAATCAACTTCGTCGCCACGTTCGGCTTCGTGGTCTTCGCCGCGATGATTCTGGCTCGCACGGGAAGCGACAAGATCATCCTAGGCACGACACAGATGGCATTCGGGATCGGCGGTGTGGTCGGTGGTGTGCTGATGACCGCGTGGGGTGGGCCGAAGCGTCGCATCCACGGCGTGCTCCTTGGGATGGGCCTCGCAGGCCTGCTGGGGCATGTCGTGATCGGCCTCGGGCAGAGCCTGGCCATTTGGTCGATCGGCGCGTTCTTCACGATGTTCTTCATTCCGATCCTCAACGGGTCGAACCAAGCCCTCTGGCAGGCGAAGGTCCCGCCGGACATCCAAGGAAAGGTCTTCGCTGCACGACGGATGATCGCCCAGATCAGCGCACCGCTGGCGATGCTCATCGCCGGACCTCTCGCCGACCGGGTATTTGAGCCGGCGATGTCTGCGGGTGGCGCGTTTGCACGCATGTTTGGCCCTCTGGTTGGAACCGGACCCGGATCCGGAATGGCGCTGATGTTCGTCTTTGCCGGGATCTTGGCGGCCGCCATCGGCTTCGGCGGATACTTGTTCCCGGCCGTCCGGAACGCGGAGGACCTCTTGCCAGACCACGACTCGACCCCAACATCGGCGGAGAACATCTAGCGCGAAGCAGCTGCCGCCGTCAGATGCAATCACCTCAACGCCTGGCTCCATCGTCTTCGTTGCCGACGCTGGATCTCCCGAAGCAAGCACAGGAGGATTCATTGAAGCCTTTTTGCGACTTGACGCCCATCGGGCAAGCCAGGCGCCTTCGGCCGCTGGCATCCAGGGTCCTTGAGGCCTTCGGCGTCCGTGCCGTGCGTCTTCGCCAGCTGACCGCCGCTTCGAACATCATCTTCCGTGTCGACGCAGAGGGCGGCCGGCGCCTTGTCCTACGAATCACGTCCCCGAAGAGCGCGCACTCCATCGAGAACGTCTGTTCTGAGGTTTCATGGGTCCGCGCGATCTTCCGCGACACGGACGTCATCGTCCCCGCGCCCATTCCAACATCCAGCGGCAAGTTCGTCCTCCCGCTGGAAGCACCGGAGATCCCCGGTTCATGGCACTGTACGCTCCAAGGGTGGCTGCCGGGAGTGAATCTGAGCAAACGACTCACGCCGGAGAACGTCGCCCTGCAAGGTGCACTCGCCGCTCACCTCCACGCACACGGCGAGAGGTTCGACCCGCCGGAGGGTTTCCGAATCCGAACCTATCGAACGCTCTTCTCGTACTCCGATATCGCTTTCCCGAATCCCGAGCCGATCATGCTCTTCGATCGCTGCTCGCCCGAGCTGATGCCGCCCGAACGCATCATCGTTTTCCGGGATGCCGACGATCGCATCCAGAAGGTCATCGAGCAGCTGTTCGCGTCACGAACGCCCCACGTCATCCACAACGACCTCCACCTGTGGAACGTTCTGATTCACAGAGGCCGGCCCGCGGCACTCGACTTCGAGGACCTCCTGCTTGGTCATCCGATTCAGGACATCGCAACGACGCTCTACTACTACCGGTACAACGCGAACTACGAGGAGCTCCTGAGCGCATTCCGCAGAGGGTACGAATCCGCGCGTGCGTGGCCGGAGGACGGGGAAGGACAACTCGAGGCGTTGATTGCGGCCCGCGGAATCGTTCTCGTAAACTACGTTGCCGCCTCGCAGGACGCGGCGGAGCGGGCAATCGCGCCGGAGTACTTGGCCCGTGTGGAGCGGAGGCTCCGGGAGTTCCTCAAGGAGGCGAACTGAGGATTCGGGGCCCTTCGACCGCGGCTGAAAGCCAAGCGGACACCGGCGTTTGGCAGTCGAGAAGACGCAGAGACGCTTCACACGGGACCTTCAAGGAGCACACACACTCTCTTCACAGATCAGGCGTACATTCCCGGTCGTACGAGAGCGAATGAAGCGTTGTACCTCCTAGAGAGAAGCCGACCACGAGCGAGGAGAGGCCCTGAAGAGCCTCTCCTCGCTTCTCGTTACACCTGAGAAACAGGATTGCCCGTTCAAATCGCACTCCGCACTAACGACTCTCCGGATCCTCCGGCTCGATGCCTCGGCGCCGAATTCCGGGATCGGCCAACATCGACCCATTGACCGGGCAACGCCGATCTCGCACACTTTGCGCGTGGGATCAGCCGTGGAGAAGTCAGCCTACTACACGCCCGACTCGATCGATCGCGTCGCTGCGGCGATGCTGGACGAAGTCGCCGAACTCCGAGATCGCCATCCGATTGCCATCGATCCGACGCGCGCTGCGCTGATCATCCTCGATCTTCAGCGGTACTTCGCCGATCCGGCGTCACACGCGTTCGTTCCTTCCCTTCCGGCAATTGTCCCCCGGATCGGGGCGATCGCCCGTGCCTTCATCGCCGTCGAGCGCCCCGTCATCCTCACCCGACACATCGACGAATCGGATCTCGACTCCCCCATGCGCTCGTGGTGGCACGATGCCATCGACCCGGATGACCAACGCAGCGAACTGATCGAATCGATCCGCACAACCGGCGCGCCGGTCCTGAGCAAACGCCATTACGACGCCTTCCTCGAGACCGATCTCGACGAGAGGCTCCGCGCCTCCAACGCGGCGCAGGTCGTCGTCTGCGGCATTCACGCACACCTCTGTTGCGAGACGACCGCTCGATCCGCGTTCATGAGAGGCTACGACGTCTTCTTCGCCGTGGACGGAACCGCGACGTACAACGCGGCCTTCCACCGCGCGAGCCTGCTGAACCTCGCCCACGGATTCGCCGTTCCCGTTCTCTGCCGCGAGGTCCTGGCGACGTTGGAGAAGGAATGACGACACATGCCGTCGCGGTCATCGGGGCCGGACCGGCGGGGATCGCTACGGCAATCCAACTCCTTCGAAGCGGCGTGCGCCCCCTCCATCTCGACGGCGGAGACCCCGGCGGACTCCTGTGGGAAGCGCACCGCGTCGAGAACTACCCGGGATTCCCGTCCGGCATCGCCGGGCCGCGCCTTGCTCGTCGCTTTCTCCGCCACCTCCGCGCGGTCGGCGGCGAAGTCCGGGCGGAGCGCGTCGAGACGCTCTCCTTCGAAGCAGGCTTTCACCTCACAACGGCGGAGGGCACGCACAACGCGGAGACCGTCGTGATCGCGACCGGGACGCGCCCCTGTCCGTTCGACTCGATCAAGATCCCGACCGAGGCCCTCGGCCTCGTCCATCGACACGTCTGGCCTCTCCGACGGATGCGCGGGCGCCGTGTCGCGGTCGTCGGCGCAGGCGACGCCGCCTACGACTACGCCCTCCACCTCGCCCGGCGAAACGACGTGACCCTGCTCAGCCGTGGTGCCGTGACGCGCTGCTTGCCGCTCCTCGAAGAGCGCGCGGCCACGTGCCGCCGAATTCGAACGATCACTGGCTGTCGGCTATCGTCTGTTGCACGCCACGAGCGAAGGTTGCGGCTCGATATCGACGGAGATGCCGGACCGCAACGCCTGAGTGCCGACGCCCTTGTGGTCGCGATCGGCCGGGAGCCGGAGCTGTCGCTCCTGAGCGCGAACGTTGACCGAAAACGCGACGAGCTCATGGCGAGCGGGCAACTCCATCTGATCGGCGACGTCGCCAACGGGCTCTGCCGGCAGACGTCGATCGCTGTCGGGGACGGCGTGCGGACGGCGATGAAGATCTGCGCACGTTTGCGGGAGGCATGATGCGAATCGTTGAGAGCACCGGACGAGACGACGTCGCGACCGTCTACATCGCCGACCTCGGCGACGGGCGGCTGGTCGAGTTCGTCGAGTCGGTGCAGCCTCCGGTTCCACGCGAGAAGAAGTGGGTGTTGATCGTGTCGGTCCTGTTGGGCTGTCCGGTCGGGTGTCCGATCTGCGACGCCGGCGAGGGCTACCGGGGAAGACTGACCGAGGAGGACCTCTTCGCGCAGATCGACTTCCTCATCCGCAAGCGGTATCCGACCGGTGCGGTCCCCGCCGAGAAGTTCAAGATCCAGTTCGCGCGGATGGGCGAGCCGGCGTTCAATCCGTCCGTCCTCGACGTGATCGAGACGCTCCCGACACGGTACGACGCACCTGGCTTCCTCCCCTCGGTCTCTACGATCGCCCCGAGAGGCTGCGACGCCTTCTTCGAGCGGCTCCGCGAGCTGAAGGAACGAGCATTCCAGGGCGGTCGCTTCCAGCTGCAGTTCTCGATCCACACCACAGACCCCGGCGTCCGCGAACGGATGATCCCCACAGCGAAGTGGCGCTTCGAGGAGATCGCCGCGTACGGCGAGCGCTTCTTCGCCCCCGGAGACCGCAAGATCGTCCTCAATTTCGCCCTCGCCGACGGCGTGCCGATCGAAGCCGGCCCGTTGAGCGATCACTTCGACCCGAAGCGCTTCCTGGTCAAGGTCACGCCGCTTAACCCAACCTACCGAGCGTCGGCCAGCGGGCTCACGTCGTTCATCGATCCCCTCGATCCCGCAAAGGAGTACGACGCGCTACGCGCGATCGAGGAGGCCGGCTTCGAGGTCATCGTGAGCATCGGCGAGGTCGAGGAGAACCACATCGGCTCGAACTGCGGCCAGTACGTCAGCCGACATCTGCTCGCGACAACAAGCGGACAGGCGCGCGCGCGGAATGGCTATTCGTACTGGGAGTCATCGAGTCCTCCCCCAACGACCTAGGCCCCGCCACTCCCCGCGCTAGCAGGCCGAACCGACATGCCCCACGCGAGGCGGGGCGTGTCGGCTGACTCGGAGAGGATCGTCAGCTTCGGCCGAGTCGTTGGCCCACTTCTATGTCCAGATCGTTACCGTTGACTTCGAGTCGGACCAGACCTCAGCCTTGGTAGCCTTCTTTCCCGCGGCATCCTTGGGAACATCGACGTCCTTGCTTTTGGTGCAACGGTGATCGGTGTTCCCATGTTGTTGCCATCCTTGTCCTTGAACCGAACCGTCACCGGACCGCACCGACGCCATTCGCGCAAAATCCTCGTGAGACTTGCCTGTCAACTCAAGACTCGTCTCTCACGCACTCGATTAGTCTGGAATCAGGCACGCCGCGATGCAGGCAGCGTAGTCCACTCCGCACGCGATGTAGCACAAACGTCGCTTATACCAGGTACTGTGAGAGCTGCAGTCATCATAGCAGCTGTCCCGTTCAGTCTTGCACTCCGATACACACGCCTTGTTCTTGGCGCCAACTGGAACTGGGTGCAGCGCCCGGATAGCCTCCATTTCTTCGAGTGTGTCCGCACTCGGCACGACGACGGAACCGCCGATGATTGCTTCTCCGAGGATCTCGATCTCGTCCCAGATCCAGGCAGGCACCGTCGCGCGGTTTAGTCCCCAGTTGCCGACGATCGTGTAGAAGTCGTCGCCCGAGATCGCGCCGCCGGCGACGCCGAAGTCGATGAAGTCTACCAGCTCGCGCCAGCCGCTGATCCCCACGCCTCCTTCGGCGAGCCCGAGGCTCGTGACACCACCCTCGAACGTCCCGTTGACCACGGATTCGACGGCGAAGTACGTCGCTTGGTCGACGCGCTTCATCCCGCTGGCGACGCCGTGCAGGCCGTTGCCAAGGTAGTCCTGGTTCGCGTCCACGCCAAAGTAGTACGGAGGACCGTAGATCGTACCGGCGTTGTCGTGGAACTCGGTCACGGCTTCGAGGTCGCCAAGGCCGAGCGGTCCGGCGACGTTGTAGATCCCGACCGCTCCCTGTTCGAGCATCGCTTCCGACGCGGCCTTCCCAAGGGCGATGTCACTGAACGTCCCCGTGTAGGTGTAGAGCAGCCCAACGTCCGCATCATCCCCCGTCTGCGCCACATAGGTCGCGAGCCCCCAGCTCATCCCGAACCGGAACCCCGCCTCGAAGTGGTAGAGAACGGGAATCTCAATGCCGAGGACGACGCCGAAATACTCGTACCCGTGATACGCGGCAGCCATCGCCCCCAACGCCCCAATCAGTGCCGACATCTCGTTCTCACGGAAGACGATCGACATCACGTTGTCGGCCGCGACGACCGAGTCGATGATGGCGAACTTCTGATCCGGAAACTCCGCAGCGACCGCAGCCATCGCGTCGGTGAACAGGAAACCGACACCGATGATCAGGTCATACTCACCCGTTCGCGCGAGATTGCGCAGGTTCGGAACGTAGTCCGCCGCGGACGCGCTCTGCACCTCGACCATCTCCAGACCGAAGTCGACCGCGGCCTGGTCGGTCCCCTTGAATCCCATGTCGTTGAACGACAGATCGCCTCGCCCGCCGACATCGAGGACGACGGCAATCTTACCTGCCGCGCTTCCCACCAGCGCGAGGGACGCAATGACCGCCGCAAGGAGCACGACAGCCCACACCACTCGTTTCATTCTCACTCCCTCCTTGTTCATCACGTTGATGTGCGTGATGTGACAGTGAGTATAACGTCTTTCTTCCTCAGCATCTCTCGCGATGTGTTGAGAACCGCCCCGCTTGCGAATGGCTCCCCGGATCCGTAATCTCACCGCGCCGCATCAGGTCGGGCCGTTCTCGCGGTCCACGGACAGGAGCAAAGGAGGTAGGTTGTGAACTCTGCGCGAACAGGCCTGCCCGCTGCTCCTGTGGTTCTTACCTAGGTGCAGTTCGTCCAGCAATACTCAGAGAGACTCCTTCCACGTTGGGACAGCGGGCGTCACCGCCAACCGACCATCCCGTCACGAGTCCCATCCGTTGAAGGAGCCACGATTGGAATTCGACCCAGATGCACAGTGCAAGCTGGAACAGGAAGAAACGTACGTAGAGACAACAATCGGAGTCCCCGAACTCGACGAATTCGCCGAGATCGGACTGATTACGCGCGTCCATACAACCCTCACGAGCGGCAAAGAGGGAACCGTCTACTGCTGCCGCGCTCACCCGTCGACGCGCAGGAAGTTCCTGGCGGCCAAGGTCTATCGCGAGCACGCGGCCAGTTCGTACAAGTGGAACGAGACCTACTTCGAGGGGCGCGAGCGGGTTCTGAAGGAGCAGGTGATCCGCGCGATCCAGGCGAAGACCGAGTTCGGGAAGGAGATCGCCCGCGGCCTGTGGGTCGCAGCTGAATTCGAAACCCTCCGCGCGCTTTACGCCGCAGGAGCCGATACACCGGAGCCCGTCGCTCAGAGCGGTCGCACGATCCTGATGGAGTACATCGGCAACGGAGCGGGACCTGCACCGCACTTGCACGGCGTCCACCTATCGAATGCCGAGGCGGAGCGGCTGTTCGATCAGATCATGGCGAACGTCGCCCTGATGCTTCGGAATCACCTCGTTCACGCCGACCTCTCCCCGTACAACATCCTCGTTTGGAAGAAGAAGGCCCACATCATCGACGTTCCTCAGGCCGTCGACGTGCGATTCAACCGATCGGCGCTCGATCTTCTCAAGCGCGACGTGGCCAACGTCTGCACATTCTTCGAGCGGTACGGCATCAACGTGGAGTCTAGCAGCCTCACGCTCGACCTGTGGGATCGCTACCAGAGGGCGCAACTGTGAGACTCAGTCGCCCGCGGTCTCCCCCTCCGGCAGCGTGAAGCGAACGGGAGAATCGAATCCGGACCAGGCTTCTTCGACAACTGCCCGGAACCCGCTTCGACCCGCTCGCAGACCCCCTCGATGACTCGCGGTGCCGTTCGGACGATGTACAGGTCGGGGTCAATCTCGACGAGGGTCTCGCCGAGTGAGCGCAGGCCCTCCCGGTCATCGTTGACGCCCTTGAGGAAGACACCGTCGAGCCACAGTTTCCGCGTGGTCAGCTCGCTTCTGAGCACCTTGAATCCATCGATCGTCGCTCGGATGGACGCGGTTCGGTCGGGGCGCGAAAAGCGCGCGAAGACCGCCTCGTCAACCGTGTTCAGGTTCCCCATCACCGGATCGCACTCGGCGACTTCTCGTCGGACCTCAGGATCGGAGAGGAGCGAGCCGTTGGTGTAGATCGTGCAGACGACGTCGGAGTACTTCCCCCGTAGCGCACGAACAAGCTCGCCATAGCCGGCGTAGAGTGTCGGCTCTCCGCTTCCGGTCAGAAAGAACGCGTCGGGCGTCTCGTTCTCTCTCATGTACCCATCGACGGCCGCGACGACGTTCTCGACTGGGTGGAAGAGCCCGCGTTCCATTGTCTTGCGCGTCGTGTTCATTCCGACGCCGCAGTAGACGCAGTCAAACGAGCAGACCTTCTTCAGCCTGAAGTCGACGCCGATCATGCTACTGAGCAATTGCCTGCGGCTCCTGCGAGGACTCGTGTGGACTCCCAGCAGGGAATCTCCTGCATCGTCATGTGGGTATGGAAGAGGGCGATCGAGCGGTAGAATTGGACAACTCTCTAGCGGGGTGAGAAGGATGCACTTCTTCAAGATCGACGAGCTACCAGGGACGCAGATGCTCCCAGGCGTCGCCCGACGGGCCGTCTGGCTCGACGGCGTGATGATCACGTTCTTCACGTTCGAACCCGGCTCGATCGTTCCCAAGCACGAGCACGAGAACGAGCAGATCACCGTGGTCACCCAAGGCGCGATGGATTTCTCGCTGGACGGAGAAACACGCATCCTGCGCGCAGGCGACGGTGTCTGCATCCCACCGAACGTGCCACACGAGGCCGTCGTCCTCGACGAGGTGACCGAGGCCTTCGATGCGTGGAGTCCGCCGCGGGAGGACTACAAGGCCTAGTCTCCCGACAGGCCGGCGAGATGCGCAGGCTCTTCACGGCGAATCGGCTCGATGGCTACTCGTCGAGGACTTCGGATATCACGTCCATCGCAAAGCGCGCGGCGACGGTCGCAGGTCCGCCGCCCATCTTGATCGCGACATCGATCGCCTCGATGACCTCTTCGAGCGTTGCATCGTGTGCGGCCGCCTGCTCGATGTGCCACTGCATGCACGATTCGCAGTTCTTGACGATCGAGATTCCGGTCGCGATGAGTTCTCTGTGTTCTTGAGTGAGCGCGCCGTCCGCGTAGACGACCGACTCCAAGTCGACGATCGCCTTATGCCCTTTCGATCCACGGGACGTGAACCACGTGCGCCCGCTTCCGGTTCCTGAGGATCTCACGAAGCTTCCCCATTGAAGCACCTCCAACAAACAGCTGGCGGGGAGCGGCCTTCACGCCGAGCCCCGCACCCGCGGATCCCGTACGCGATTCGGCGCGGATCCTACACGGACGCTGATCGGGTCTCAACGGGGAATCCCTTGCTTGTACGAGCTGACGACGCTCGCTCAGACCGGACGGTTACTTGACGGCAACGCAGATCAATCGGGGGCTTTGCTGTTCGTCATACGGCTCCTCGTCAAACCGGCCGTAGAACGAAACGTCCCGGAAGCCGGCCGCTCGAAGGAGCCGATCGTAGTCGTCGCGGAGAAGGCGTCGATAGACGAACGTATCGTGGTAGAACGCGCGTTCTGCCCCGACGTCAGCAAAGTCGACCACGTGGACGGTGAACCTGTCCTTCGCGTAGTCGATCGCCATCAGGCGACAGAGCTCCGGCGTGTTGATCGCCGGGATGAACCGCGGCTTCTCGGCCCACTGTCGGTCGGTCATCCCTTGGTCGAGGACGAGCGGCCCACCGTCTCGCAGCACGTTGCGCATGCTGGAGAGGGCCTTCAGGATCTCTGCATCTTCAGGCAGGTGAGGAAGTGACGTTGACAAGCAGACGACCGCGTCGAACGGTCCGTCCACGTGCCCGGACAGCTCGCGGAAGTCCGCTCGAACAAGGGGAGCGTCGACGCCGGCCGCCTCTAGCCTCTCCTTCGCCAGGGCCAGCATCGCGTCGGACAAATCCGATCCGACCACATCCAAGCAGAGCGATCGGAAGAGAAGGAGGTCGGTGCCGTTTCCGCACGCGCAATCGAGGAGACGGCGGACTCCATGGCGCTCGAACAGGCCCTTGAAGAACCTCTGGCGAAGCGCCGCAGCCTCCGCCGTCCCTTCGGAGAAGGCATCGTATCGCGATGCGAAGTCCCGATACGGATCTCGATCCATTGTTCTTGCCTCCTTCGCCGAACAGCGTACCAAAGGCCGATTCCCGCGGCAATCCGGTTCGCGCACGTTGACAATCGGCTCCGCACATGCTAGGGTGGCGGCACTTCCATCTTGGAGGCGAGACGACGATGAACCTAGGGAGGTCTGTTTGGCTCGCGTAGAGCCGTAGTCGACTCTGTCTCCAGCTTCCCATCTCCTCTTTCTGTTCCTCCATTCAAGTCATGGTGGCGTCCTTTCGCCTGATTCCCGTCGTTGTCAACGGCCGAAAGCGAAAGGAGAAGACTTGAAGACCCGTTTCGATCTCGATCAGCAAGACCTACCTAAGCAGTGGTACAACGTGCTCGCCGACCTCGATCGACCGCTCAAGCCGCCGCTTGATCCCGGCACGAACGAGCCGATCGCCCCGAAGGCGCTCGCCGCACTCTTCCCAATGGCCTGCATCGAGCAGGAAGTCGCGACCGATCGGGTCATCGACATCCCCGAGCCGGTGCTCGACGTCTATCGCCGATGGCGCCCAACGCCCCTCCATCGAGCAGTCCATCTCGAACGTGCACTTGAGACACCGGCACACATCTACTTCAAGTACGAGGGCGCAAGCCCGACAGGCTCGCACAAGACAAACACCGCCGTCGCGCAGGCCTACTACAATCAACAAGAGGGGATCAAGCGCCTTGCGACCGAGACCGGAGCCGGCCAGTGGGGAAGTGCTCTCGCGTTTGCCTGTCAGACGTTTGGCCTCGACTGCACCGTGTACATGGTGCGAATCTCCTTCGAGCAGAAGCCGTATCGGAAGACGATGATGCGAACCTTCGGCGCCGAGATCTTCGCTTCGCCGTCGGAGCGCACGGCCGCCGGGAGGGCGATCCTCGCCAAGGATCCCACGTCGCCGGGTTCTCTCGGCATCGCAATCTCCGAGGCCATCGAAGAGGCGGTCAAAGGCGGAGCAACCAAGTACTCGCTCGGCAGCGTTCTCAACCACGTTCTTCTCCATCAGACGATCATCGGCCTCGAAGCGCAGCGGCAGATGGAACTCGCCGGAGAGGATCCCGACGTCGTCGTCGGCTGCGTTGGGGGCGGTTCGAACTACGCCGGGATCGCCCTGCCATTCTTCCACGACGCGAAGACGAGAGCCTGTCCGAGGGAATTCGTCGCCGTGGAGCCGCACGTCTGTCCGACGCTGACCGGAGGCGAAGTGCGGTACGATTTTGGCGACACAGCGAAGACCACGCCCCTTCTCTGGATGCACACGCTCGGACACGACTTCGTCCCACCGCCAATTCACGCCGGCGGCCTCCGCTACCACGGCATGGCGCCGATCATCAGTCATCTGGTCGAAGACGGAGTCATCAAGCCGGTCGCGTTCGATCAGGTCGATGTGTTCGACAGCGCCGTCCTTTTCTCTCGAGCCGAGGGAATCATCCCCGCGCCGGAGACTGCGCATGCCGTTCACGCCGCCGTGGAGATCGCTCGGGCGTGCGCAGCCAAGGACGAAGCGAAGGCTATCCTGATCGGGTTCTCGGGACACGGTCATTTCGATATGTCGGCCTACGACGCGTATCTCAACGGGGATCTCGCGCAGATCGCAGGGCACGGCGGCTCGACGGCTCAACTCGGCGAGACCCGCCTCTTCTGCTAGCAGACACACCTCCGCATGCGGGAGGGGCGGTTTCCATCCGCCCCTCCCACCCTCCCAACCGAGTTCCGGCTCCCGAGTACACTTCGCTCATGGAGACTCGTGAGGCCGCCGGATACTGGGAGAAGAACGCGGACACGTGGACGAAGCTCAGCCGAGCCGGCTACGACATCTATCGCGACGCGTTCAACACACCCGCCTTTCTCGATTTCCTCCCCGATGTGGCCGGACTCGTGGGACTCGACATCGGCTGCGGCGAAGGACACAACACCCGTCTCGTCGCGCAACGCGGGGCGCAGATGACGGCGATCGACATCGCCAAGACGTTCATCCGTCACGCAGCCGCAGAGGAGGAGAGACGGCCCCTCGGAATCGACTATCGCGTCGCCGACGCCGCTGCGCTCCCGTTCGAGAATGACCGCTTCGATTTCGCCACCGCGTTCATGAGCCTGATGGACGTTCCGACGCCCGAGCAGGCAGTCGCTGAGGCGTTCCGAGTTCTTCGGCCGGGCGGGTTCCTTCAGTTCTCAATCTGCCATCCTTGCTTCGACACGCCCCATCGCCGCAATCTTCGGGACGAGAATGGGACGACATATGCCATCGAAGTCGGCGACTACTTCGAACGAACCGACGGGCAGATCATGCGGTGGCTCTTCGCAACTGCCCCGGAGTCGGTGAAGGAAGGACTCCCGCTCTTCCAGGTCCCTCGCTTCACTCGAACGATCTCCGAGTGGATCGACATGCTGATCGAGGTCGGTCTCGCAGTCGAGCGTGTCGCGGAACCACGTCCGAGCGACGAGACGGTCCAGGCCAATCCCGACGTTCAGGACGCGCAGGTCGTCGCCTATTTCCTCCACGTCCGAGCGAGGAAGCCGGGCAACACGACCTAGTCAATGCAGACGCTGCTCGCCCTCCTTCTGATCTTCCTCTACGAGGCCGCCACGGCGGTTGTCCTCCCGACGCCAAACGAAATCCCGGTCCTCAGCTACACCTGGATCCCCCTCGGATGGATCTTCGTCTTCGCCGTCGCGGGGAAGATCCTCGGATCCTATCTGGTCTTCTTCCTCGGCGATCGGATCAAGACGACCGATCGATTCCGTCGTCTTGCAGAGCGATCCCGCGCCATCAGGACCGTGATGGCGTGGAGTGAGCGGTTCGTGAATCGCTACAGCGTTCTCGCCATCTTCATCCTACTCAGCGTCCCCGGCTTTCCTGATACGGTCTCGCTCTACTTGCTCGCTCTCGTCGGCAAGCGTCCGGTCGTCTTCGCTCTCGCCGCTGGGTTAGGAACCGGCGTTCGCATGCTCCATGTGTTGTTCGGTCTCGAGGTTGTGTTCGGGCTACATTCCTAAGATGACCTTGTTCACTCCCGCCCTATCTGGCAGTCTTGCGGATAGGTACGAGTGTAGGAAGAGGGCATGTCCGTCAGTCAGGCGGCTTCGCAGAGAAGGGAGAAGACGATGAGAAGGGGCGTAGGACGGATTCCCTGGATCCTGGTGATGTCACTGATCGCAGCCGGCATGGGCTGCGTGGCGACAGAAGAAGAAGCTCCTCGAGCCCTGTTCGTTCTGCCGGCAGTCCGCAATCTGTACCTGCCACACCTCTTGATATCCCAGGAGCTCTTCCCCATCGTCGACATGCTCGAGGAGCACGGCGTCATCGTCGACTTCACCGGACCCGAGGCCGCAACCTATTCGCTGCCCCTGAATGAGGCCGGAGATCGTCGGAGAGAGGTGATCGTCGAGACGCCGGCCGACGAGATCGCCCTCTCACTCTACCAGCTCGTCGTCATTGCCGGAGGCCATGTCCACCAGTACCTGACCGTCATCGTCGAACCGATGCTCAGCCTTCTCGTCGAGGCCTACGACCGCGGAATTACGTTGGGCGGGCTCTCTCAGGGCGTCTTGGCCCTCACCGTAACGGGTCTCCTCGCCGGTCGGACGATCTCGCGCTGCCCGCCCGGCGAAGGAATCGTCTACTGCCACAACACGATTCCGGCATTCGAGCAGAACGGCGTGAAGTTCTCGGAGAGCGAGTGCCTCGTCATCTCGGAAGGGAGCGACGGCGAGCCGACGGTCATCACGGCCACGAATCGCTGCATCTACGCCTTCGCCCGCGCCCTCCTCGCGAAGCTCGGCATCGACGGCTAGCTTCGTCGAGGTGGCGGACTCTGCCCGCTCTGCCAGTCCCGCGCTTCTCAGCGTCAGCTTGGCCGCGCCTCAGGCTCGGGCCCTCTTGTCGGTCACAGGTTCCGACGGTAAGCTGGGTTCGGCGCATCATCGCAGCCTCTGACTGCGGACCGCGCCCGCGCAACAGCCTGCCATTGAATAGACGGAACGAGGACAACGTCCGAAGCGCAGCACAAGAGACGGGAGATCGGCAAGGGCGCCCTGTCGCCCTTCGGTTTTCGGTCTTCGCGATGCATCGAACACCGCAGGAGGTGAGACAAGTGGGGACAGAAAGCAACTTACCACTCAATGGACCGCCGAACTGAACGGCCGGGCTCGGCCAAAGCGCAAATGGTCGAGTCCGTTCCGAGTGCGCCACCGGAAGGCCGATGGATTCGTCATCCTTCCGGCCGCGTTCTCGGATGGGAGGCTCTCCCGCGAAGCGTGGCGAGCCGTCAAGTCCTGTTTGAGTAGCGTGCGTTCGGAACGACGGAGGAGCGGACTTCGCGTCCGCTCCTCCTCCGAAATCGATCGGTGCGGGACCGTTCGAGCATCGGCCGAGATCCCGATCCACGCCACGTGGGTCGACGTCTGGCGCACCATCCACCGCGTTTACGCGCTCGGATCTCTGCGTCTCGGAGCCAAGCCGGAGGCTCGAGCGGGACTCAGCATTCTCGTCAAGGCGAATGAGCCGCCTTCCGCGAAACGAAGCCGGCGCTAGATCAGCCTGCCTCCGAACGGAACGCGAAGCTGTCGACAGAGTGCTCGCACGGCGTTGCGACCCATCGCCGCGCATCCCGGAATACCGGCTCCGCCAGCCGATTGACCGATCCAGAAGAGGCGGCGGATCTCGGAGAACGAGCGCGGCTGCGAGAAGAGCAGGTCCATGCTGAAGCCT
>Ga0272443_10001895_pt1 | contig 28439 bp, 22 predicted proteins | sample SSMAcet12_FD_193581 | JGI IMG/M metagenome (GOLD analysis project Ga0272443, IMG submission 193581) | Marine sediment archaeal communities from Little Sippewissett salt marsh, Falmouth, MA, United States - SSM-Acet-12 | ecosystem: Environmental > Aquatic > Marine > Wetlands > Sediment ... | reverse complement strand
GTATGTGGTCCAGAATCCCCTGAAGCCGGGGACCACAGGGTCAAGACCCAGGCAGCCCAGACAGCGGACGCTGGCCAGTTTTTCGACCTCCTCCGATCCCTCGTTGGACACCCCGTAGGCGATCACCGACAGCCCCCCCAGGAGCAGAACCGCAGGTATTATCACGGCGGCGGCCTTCGGTATCCTTTTACCATAGTACACGGGTAAGGGGTCCTTTCCGCCTTTCATCTTTTTATCCCCCTTATGGTACCGTTCAACAATCTGAATCGCTGGGCGCTTGTGGGGCAGGAATCGATGCACCTGCCGCACCTTATGCATTCGGGGTCCCTCTTGTCCGACTTGGGATTTATCCCCATCGGACAGTCAATGATGCATCTCTGACAGTGGATGCATGCCGATGGGTCGAATTCGATATCCGTCACCGCCACCAGGTTCATGGGTCCGTACATCGCACCGATGGGGCAGAGGTAACGGCACCATGAGCGGTCTACTGTCACTACCAACCCTATGAAGGCCATGACGAAGATCGTCTTGTACCAGAAGAACTGGTTTGCCTCCCAGCCGAGCGGGTCCACGAACAGTTCCGGTATGGTCGCGGTGATGCCCCCTATGGGATCTATGTCCGTGAACGCCAGCGTGTCGAAATACCAGGTCGTGAGGGGTATCAGGACCAGTATCCCCACCTTGATCAGCCTGGAATATCTATCGATGCCCTGAGGTAAGTCCTTGATCTTGTACCTCCTGAAGGAGATCCTCAGGAATCCCACCACCGACACTGTGATCGCCATCAGGCCCAGGGTGCCCATCAGCTCCACGCTCTCGAAGGGGCCTCTGCCTGGTTTCAGAAGGTCCAGCGTGAAGGGGACCGCCCATAATACAGCCCCGATCACTGCCAGCAAAAAGGGAATGGTCCAACCCCTGTATCTCTCTATCAACAGAACCCCAGAGATCGCCCCCCCGAAGGCGCCGAAAGCCCCCAGATAGCCTGCCCACATATAGGTGTTGATATCATGCCCCAAATTCGACAGGAGGTGGGGGACGATGATGCCGACCGATATCAGAAGTATGGAACCTCCCGTTATGGCCAGTATTGGGAGCAATTTAAGTACCTTCCTTTTAAGGAACGAGAACAGGTCCTGCAGAGCCCCCACAGGGCATGCCCATCCGCAGAAGGACCTACCGACCAGTGTCCCTATGATCAGAAATAGCCCTATCAGATACAGGAACATCGATGCTCCAGCCGCGTAACCCGAGACGAGCTCCAGGGTCCCGTGCTCCATTACCCAGATCGGGCAGCCAGCGCATGCACCGGGGCTTGCAGGGCAGAAGAAGAAAGGGTATATCGCCCCCGTCATTGATACGCCGACCGCCCCCAGTATGGAGAGCAGGAAGGCTATTATCTGCACGGGAACCCGCAGATGGTATGTTCTCAGCTTCCGTTTTCCTTCTGCCATCGGGAACCCCTGTCCACGAACAGGTCTTTATTATTAAAATATAACAGCCCCCCGGGACATGGGCGAGGACCAACGTTTATATCCGAAACCCCGATACTCTGCCGGATGGCATTAAAGGTCAGGGTCTCGGTATTGATCCCAACTCTCAACGAGGAATCTTCCATTGGACAGACCATAGACGAGATACCCAGGTTCGATGGCCTCGAGATAGCCATAATCGACGGTCTCTCCAGGGACAGGACCCGCGAGATCGCCAGGAAGAGGGGTGCCAGGGTGATCGAGGAGAAAAGGAGGGGCTACGGAAGGGCCTACAAAACTGGTTTCAGGGAGGCAAGTGGTGACATCATAGTCACGATGGACGGTGACACCACGTATCCTGCCGAGATGGTAAAAGAGCTAGTGGATATGCTGGAGGAGAGGGGGGCGGACTTCATATCCTGCGACAGGATCAAGAGGGCTGAAAAAGGGGCCTTCACTTCGACCCACGCACTTGGAAACTGGATACTAAAGGTCACAATGAACCTCCTTTTCGGAACGAGGCTGAACGATTCCCAGAGCGGAATGTGGGTTTTCAGGAAAAGGGTCCTGAAACGCCTTTCGATAACCTCTGACGGGATGCCGATGTCCGAGGAGATAAAGATAGAGGCTTTCAGGAACCCCGACGTGAAAGCGCTTGAGTATTCGGTTCCTTACAGATTGAGGACCGGGGAGAAGAACCTGAACACCTGGAGGGACGGGTTCGGCAATCTGATGTTCCTTTTTAAAAAGAGGTTCCGGCCATCAACGCTTGGCGAACCGGAGAGGTTCACCGGGTAGGCCGGTCCGTTTAGGCCTCGAACACCTCATATGTACGCATGGCCATAGATACACATAAATACGACCTCGTTTTTCGTCCGCTACCGTGTCGATATCGATCGATATCCGCAGGGAAATGTACCCGATCGGGTGAATCCCGGGGAAGTGATCCGAAGATGTCCAAAGGAGTGTACCACTACATCGCCGAGGCCTGGAAGAGGCCGAACGACGGTGAGTTGAAGGAACTGTACCACGAACGTCTTGTGCAATGGAGGCACGAACCGACTTTTGTGAGGGTCGACCGCCCGTTGAGGTTGGACAGGGCAAGGAAACTGGGATATCGTGCCAAGCAGGGTTATGTGATAGTGAGGGCCAAGGTGAGGAAAGGCTCCCTCAGGAAGAGGGCGATCAACAAGGGAAGAAGGGCGAAGAGGAAAGGTATCACAAGGATGCGGGTTCAGAAGAACCTGCAGACCATAGCCGAGGAGAGGGTCGCCAGGAAATATTCCAACATGGAGGTTCTAAACTCCTATTTCGTGGGAGAGGACGGCAAGCAGAGGTTCTACGAGGTCATCCTCGTTGACCCCCATCATCCATCAATCGTCAGGGACCCCAAGATAAACTGGATCCAGGAGAGACAGCACACAAGAAGGGTTTACAGGGGACTCACCTCAGCTGGAAAGCGTGGTCGTGGACTTAACAGGAAGGGTATCGGTTCGGAGAAATCGAGGCCCTCGATATCCGCCCATGAACATGCCAAGAGACCGGGGAAGAAGATCCGGTTCAGATCCAGCTCTTCCTGATCCCGATAGAACCTTTCTGCCTGCATGGGCTCGGATGAGCCTCTCGGTTCGGATCAAGCTCTTCGCTCCCGATGGAACCTGTCTTCCTGCAGGTACTCAGACAAGCCTCTCGGGACAGATCGACCTCCTGGAGCAGTGTCTGCATTTACCAGGCCTGCTGTGGTTCCTGTGCGCCTCTCCCTTGATCTCGGCGTTCCTTATCTCGGATACCTTTGCCAGCACCATTGCCTTGGTCATCATATCCCATTCGACCTTGAACCTCTTCTTTTTGGCGCCCCCGCCATATTCTATGTAGCCGTAAGGTGTGGTCTGCCCGTGGACCTCGTCAGTCAGGATGAGGTAGGCCCCCAGCTGCATGGTGTGGCTGAAATGTGGTTTCGGGGGAGGGGCACCGGATTTGTACTCCACGGGGATCAAAAGCTGGTCCTCCTCTATCATGAGGTCGGGCGTACCGACGAGATAATGCCTCCTGGACCTCATCGGTCCGGTGTCTCCCTTTCTATCTTTCACGTCCCTCGACCTTATATCGGAACCGCTCGGCAGGGATAGTACCCGTTTTCCCCTGCTCGCCTCCTTTCTCCACCTGTTGGCCCTCAGTATGAAGATGAGTGCTCCAAGTAGCCAAACGAGGGAGAAGACTATGGAGAGGTAGAAGTAATCCTCGAGGTTTCTCTCATTGACCAGGAAGGTCGAGGAGCTGACCACGACACCCAGAAGGGCAAGTGAAACGATGGGGAGGTCCGAAGGCTCCGTCCTGAGCACGCCCCTGATCGACCTCGTAACTTTACCCGCCACCAGATCGTAGGCCACCGCACCCATGAACCAGAGGAGGGATACGACGAGAAGGACGAATCCCAGGTAACCTTCCGGGTCTATCGTGTCCGAGAGGTAGTGGAGGAGGGCGGCGATGGAGATTATAAGGACCACTATCATCGAGGAGATCAGGGAAGTGGACCCTCGACTCCCGAGCCTCTCCGGTCTTATGATGTAGAGGATCACCATGAAAAGAAGAAGGAAATAGATGATGAACAGGGAGAGGGAGAGGATGTCCATCAGGGCCCTCACGGGAAGACCGAGGGGACGGAGGATCACGAGACCGTTTGTCAGCATCACGGCCCCCAGAAGGTAGAATATGAAAGGCCCGTAATCGCTATCAGCATCCCCGATCCTCCGGGACCGGTATCGTAACCGCTTGTATTCCTTTCTGGATAATCTCCTCCAGAAATGGATCGTGATCGCGCCGATCACGAGCACGATCGAGACACCGACCAGGATTATGCTCCACAGGTCAGTGGTGAGAAGACCTATGCCGATGACCACCACCAGGGCGACCCCCATCACGAGAAGAACACCTGAGAATATCAAAAACGCTATTATGGACCTTCTCGCCTCCGATTCCTTCTTCTGTGCCGTGATGACATCCCCGGCCGTATCCGAGAACCTCTCATGTAATTCGGCCCCCCTGTAAAGGTCCTGCGAGGTTCCTACGGTCCCGTACCTGTCAAGGTACCATGAGAGCGGGCAGTAGGACCACCTCTCCACCTCGGAGGCGGAGATCAGGCGGTCGGGACCCCTGTCCTTCATTATTTTTAAAAATCGGATAATGGTTATTTAACCATTGCCTGTAATTGACCCATATTGACAATGGCACGGGCTGATGGGATCATAGATGGCCTTCTATTTAGCGGGTGAACATACCGAAATGGTTAATTTTTAACCGAGGTGCAGAACGCTTGAGGTGTCAAACACCGAGAAAGAAAAAATAGGTAGAGGTGGATTTACCCACTGGTTTGGAACATGTCCAGGTCCATGTCACTGCTTATCTGTCTTTGCCTTTTGTCCACATCCATCCCATTTGCCCTTTCATGCCTGGGAGGGGATCCGGTAAAAGGATCCACCGACGGCATTGTCATGGACCCCTACCTGAAGAAGGTGCTCCGGAACGGGGCCCACCCTGAGAGGTTCGGGGTCGTGGTCCGTTTCTCGGACCACCCCATCGATGGGGATATAGATCATGCCCGCAAGCTTGGATTCGAACTCGAACACAGGTTCGAGGTGCTTCCGATTGCGAGCTTCACAGGGACCGCAGAGCAGGTCGGAAAACTGGCATCCTACCACAGGACCGAGTGGATGGAATACGATGACGAGCTGGAGCTCCTAATGGAGGAATCCACCTCCACAATAAATGCAACCGTTGCGTGGAACTCCTGGATAGAGGGAGCCAGGCATTCATTCCCCATGGCCACGGGGGAGGGAGTGACGGTGGCTGTTGTGGATACCGGCATAGACGCCGGCCACCCAGACCTTGACTACGGAACTAAGACGATAATCAATCTCAAATCGGATGTCCCGGGCGGACCCTGGTACGAGCTGGTGAACTCGGACACAAGCTACGGTCACGGCACCCACTGCGCAGGTACGATAGCCGGCAACGGAGACGCTTCAGCGGGAGCAAGGAGGGGTGTCGCACCCGATGCGAACCTGGTAGGTCTGTGCGTCGGGGACATAGGGATAACCCTGACAAACACGCTGCAGGGGCTGGAGTGGGTCTACGAGAACTCCAAACCCCCGAATCCCTACAACATAAGGGTGGTATCCAACTCATGGGGGGGCGGTGCGGCGGAGTACGACCCCGAGGACGCCTGGTCAAGGATCTGCCAGAAGATGACCTTCGAGAACAACGTTCTGGTGGTCTTCGCGATGGGCAATGCCGGGAGCGACCAGCACGAGGGGGAGGAACTTACCGCCTCCCCCACCGGTCTGATACCCTCCAATATCGGCGTTGCAGCGACGGAAAGGGACGGGAGCGGGATCGCCTACTTCTCGTCAAGGGGAAAGAGGGGGCTGAACCAGACCTATCCCGATATTTCGGCTCCGGGGGTCAAGATCTGGTCCGCCAGCGCAAGGGGGACTGAGATATCCGCCCTCTCTCGTGTGAGCCAGAACCCGAATCCCTATTATCTTGCGATCTCCGGGACCTCCATGGCCACCCCGCATATCTCAGGCCTGGCGGCACTCATGTTCCAGGTCGCCCCCTCCCTCGTTATATCGAACAGATGGGAGGACTATTCCGGGGAGGACCCGGAAAAGTGGTATTCGAACCCGTTGAACAGGATACACGAGATAGAGTGGATCATGGAGGCATCCGCCAATTATATTCCCCCGGACGGGGTCCCTCTCTCGGACACAGATGGGGACAACGGCGTTCCCGAGCCCTCGGACCTCGGCGAGACGGAGGTCGGCTTCAACGGCAGGACCCTTGACTGGGCCCAGGGATACGGACTGGTCGATGCGGAGAAGTGCGTGGGCATAGCACTCACCCTACAGAGGTTGAGGGATATGTATCCGCGCGAGGCCATAACGGTCGAGGACGCCCTGATGGTCTACTTTGAAAAGGAGGTCTTCCACCCCGGGGTGAAAGAGGTCCTCTCGGACCGCCTGCATGCCGAATGGAAAGGTGAGTTCGCACGTTACACACAGGATTCCGATGGGCTGTTCCTGGTCCAGAACCAGACGAGGTTGATCTGGGTTCCCGATGGAGCCACCGAGGTCCATCTCACCCTGCAGTACGATCCCCTCAGTCTGGAGGAGCGGCAGGTGAGCGAGATCACCTTCGTCATCGATTTCGGTTTTGACGGCTCCTTCGATTACGAGCATCCGTTCCTGGGGTCCAGGACCACGGGGACAAAGGAGGGATCGATAGGGGTGGATTCATCCATATCCGGGATGTACTGGGGGGTAGGCATATACGGAAGGGGTTTCAAGGTGCTCAGGCCGCTGAAGGATGGTGAGTTCCCCGAGATGAGGGTACCTTACGCGATGGGGGTCGAGATGACCCTGGCCGTACCTCAAGATGGCGTGATGGAGGTCTCCCCACCCCGCCCCAACGCCATGGTTTCAACCTGGGGTGAGGGCTCACCTACCGGTTCCTACGGGGGGGGTTCCCTGCTGCTCAACGGATACGAGTACGATCTGGACAGGGTGGAGCTTTTCCATGAGGGAGGAGGGGGAAGGGGAGGGACGCAGCCCCCCTGGTGGATCGTACTTTTCATACTGGTACTAGCTGCCGGCATTTCCCTGTACATATGGAAGAGGAGGAAGGACAGATAGTCATAGAACGGTTGCGGGTCAGACGGCAGGTTCCCTTCACAGTGTTACAGAGGTGCACATTTAGGCCAAGAGGTTAAATAAGTTCCTGCTAGGTTGAATATCAAAGGGTGATGCATTGGGATATAAACGTTTCAATACCACCGAGGACCTGATGGAAAATCCGAACAGGGCAAGGATATTCAGGACAATAGCGGAATTTCCGGGAGCCAGCTTCACTGACCTGAGGACCATACTGGGAATAAAGAACGGCACCCTTTCCCATCATCTCATCAAGCTGGAGAAGGAGAGGTTGATAAGGTCCAAGAAGATAGGGATATTCCGGAGGTACTATCCCTACAACGGGAAGGTGCCAAAGGACCTCGAGGAGAGGATAAAGGATGTTGTCTACTCCTCCCCCGGAATATCACAGAGCATGGTGGCAAAGAGGCTCGATATCACGAGGCAGGTTGCCAACTACCACATCAACTCCCTGAAAAGGAGGGGTCAGTTGATAGTCAAGAGGTCCGGGAGGAACTCCGAGATCTACCTCAGGTGAAAAAAATAAAAAAGAAGACCAAGCGCTCTCGCGCCTCACCGCTTCCGGCCTGTTGGATCCCGCAGGGCCCGGAAGAATACCCACCTCAGCGCTTGTTTATGGTATATGCGCAGTTGGTGCATTTCCATAGTTCGAATATGTCCTGTCCTCTCGAAAAGGGGATCAGCTGCCCCTTTTCGCACTTGGGACACGGTGGAAAGAACAGTTCCGCCATTTTACCGCCTCCGCTGCGTGAAAGTATGGAACACATATATAAAAATTTTCTAAGGGGACCACTTTTTCTGACTTCAAGCGGTTCATCATCAGATGAACTGGGTTATCAGAATGATCAAGAATGATACGATGAGGATCAGTATCAGAAGGACCGTGAGGTGGACATGCGGTCCCTGCTCAGGGTCGTCTATGGCCCCCCGGAGCCCTTTTTTCATGATGGTCCTTGTCACATCCCCCAACGAGAAGGGCGGTGCGGTTTCCGATACGGTCTCGTTCTCCTCTGACATGATCTCTCGGTCCTCCATTGCCAGGGGATTACTTATATGTTACCAGGCTCTCCCTCACCGTATTTGACCGTATATGGCTCTACGCACCCTTTTTGATGGTTCCAGGACCGTTTATTATAATTACACCCTCGGTTTTGCCCATCACGGCAGGTGATCACCGATGGAAGTCGTCCTTGGCCCGAAAGATATGACGTACGAGGATATAGTCAGGGCAGCCCGTTACGGTGCGAAGGTAACCTTCAGCAGCGAGGCTGTGGAGAACATCAACAGATGTCAGCAGTTGGTGGTTTCCCTCGTTGAGAGGGGTGAGAAGATCTACGGTGTAACCACAGGGATCGGGGAGCTGGCCTCGGTCTATCTGACCCCCCAGCAGGGGATTGACATACAGAAGAAGATCATCTTCTCACATTCCGCTTCTTACGGAGATGGGATACCCGATGAGGAGGTCGTTGCCGGAATGGTGGCCAGGGCCAAGGTCTGGACCAGGGGCCACTCGGGCCTCAGGATCGATACGGCGCAGATGTATTTGGACATGGTCAACAAGGGTTTGGTTCCCGTGGTGTACGAGAAGGGTTCCGTGGGATGCTCGGGGGACCTAAGCCCCCTGTCCCAGGTGGCGGAGACGCTTCTCGGTGAGGGGACCCTGAAATACAGGGGAAAGAGGTATCAGGCTAAAGAAGCGCTTGAAATGGCCGGAATGAGCCCGCTCGAACCCACTTACAAGGAAGGGTTGGCATTGATAAACGGAACCCAGCTGATGGTTGGCCAGATGTGCCTCCTGCTCGCGGATGCAAGGGAGCTCATCAAGGCGGCCGTGATCGCATCCGCGATGTCCCTGGATGCCCTCCATACGGTTCTGAGACCTTTCGATCCCAGGGTCCACGCCCTTAGGCCCCACAAGGGACAGATAAAGGTCGCGTCAAACCTCAGGAGGCTCCTCTCCGGTTCGGAGATCCTAAGTTCTCCCTCGGAAAAGATCCAGGACGGCTATTCGATGAGGTGCACCCCCCAGATACTGGGCCCGAGCATCGATGTGTGGCACTTCGCCCGGGAGGTTATAGAGACCGAACTGAACTCGGTGGTTGATAACCCACTGTTCTTCCCTGACGACGGGGACCAGATAGGTGCGGGGAACTTCCACGGCCAGCCTATCGGGTATGCGGTGGATGTGCTGAAGATAGGCATGTCCGAGATCTGCGACCTATCGGAGAGGCACACCAACAGGCTGTTGAACTGCAACCTGTCCGGTCTGCCCCCGTTCCTGACCAAAGAGGCTGGCCTTGACTCCGGCTTGATGGTGGCTCAGTATACCCAGGCTGCAATGGTATCGGAGAACAAGGTGCTGTCCCATCCGGCCTCGGTGGATTCCATCTCCGTCTCCGCGGACCAGGAGGACCATGTATCCATGGCCCCGGTTGCGATAAGACATCTGAAGGAGATTCACAGGAATGTAGTGGGCACGCTTGCCATAGAGATGCTCGCTGCCTCGCAGGCCCTGGACTTCAGGAAACCCTCCTCTCCCGGCAAGGGGACGGGTGCCGCTTACGACCTGATCAGGTCCGAGGTGGGGTTCATGGAGGAGGACAGAACCCTTCACTCCGATATAGGGAAAATCGCAGATATGATCGCAGACGGAAGGCTGCTCGGAGCGGTAGAGGGAGCCGTCGGGAAGATGGATTTCTAAGCCCCGACAACCTCCATTTTTCGGACTGCTGGACATACTCGAATTATATAAAGGCATTACGGAAAATTAAATATGGTAAAAAGGTAATACTTCTGCCGCTAGTCTACAGAAAACCCGGCGTACCCATGAGGATTCCGGTTTTTCCTAATAGAGAGATCTACCTAGGTGGGATTTATGATAGCCCGGAAGAGTTATTTGGCGGTAATGGCAGCTATGTTTCTGGTCAGTGTATCCCTTTTGGGGATCATCCAAGTTGAGGCTGATGCACCCGATGAGATAATCGATACTGACTGGACAGAGCAGACGAGCGACATCGTAGTTGGTTTCGAGGAGACCCTGAGCTTGGACTCGGTGGAGTACGAGATGAATGCCAGCATTTACGTAGAATTCGGCGGCATTCTATATATCAACGACTCGTATTTCAGATGGGGGGGAAGCGAACCGGGCGAGTATGGACTGTACGTGGAGGATGGCGGGTGGCTCTACATGGACAACGTGAACATGACCGCCATCGATCAGGACACCTATTATCACGATATCGACAGCAGCGCCACCGAGGATTTCTGGGGCATCAACTGGCATTTCCGGATCGACGGTTCCGCGGTTATCGAGGGATGTGAACTGAGCTACATGTGGGCCGATCAGGGTAACTATATCGAGGATTGGCGCGGTGGTATCGAATGTCATAATGATAACGTCTACATCGGGAACTGCACGATATTCAACACAGAGAAGGTTGGGATCACTTCTGGACCGGATACCTCGAACACGAATGGAGGATGCTCTCCAAGGATCTATAATGTCAAGATCAGGAACGCAACAGATACCGGTGTTTTCTTTGGAGGGGCCGCATCACAACCAAGTATCACTTATTGCACGATATGGGATGTGGATGTGGGGGCTTATTATTTCTACGGCGCAGGAGGAGAGTTCAGCTGGAATACGTTCAATTACTGCAACGCCACCTGTTTCATGTTCGATCCAATAAGTGCCGGGTCAATGAACATCGACAACTGCTCATTCTCCTACAGTACTGCAGGTGTAACACCTGTAAGGGCAGGTTCGGTGGTCTATACTGACTGCATGTTCAACAACAACAAGGAATACGGTATAGAACTGGGAGCATATGATGCTCTTGGAACGCAGTCGAGGTTGTATGTCGTTGGCGGAGAGATCAAGAACAACGGAATAAACGGGGTACATAACTCATATGATGTTGACAGCATATCACTGGAAGGTGTCGAGATCTCGAATAACGTGGGCAACGGGATCTTCCTATCCGGTAGCAGCGCACTCTCTGCTGATATGAAGGAATGCGACATACATGATAACGGCCTGTGGGGAATATATGCGAACGACACGAATCCGGATATCACCGACTGCGAGATAAGGGACAACGGCATAGGAGGGGTCTACTTCGTCAACGGTTCCCAGGGGGCCCTGAGGGACACTTTGATCGAGAACGAGGCCATCGGAGCAAGATTGAGGGGGACCACCCCGACCTTCCTTTCGGGCAACACATTCAGGAACAACGAGATAGGACTCTGGGCCAACGATATCCCCGTGGAATCCGAGGAGAACGATTTCGAGGGAAACAACGTTTCCCTGCGCCTGGCAAATACCGACTCCAGCAGGGTGATGGGAGGCACCTTTACCTCAAATAACTACGCAATGATCATAACGGGTGGTGAAGCGACCACGATCAGGGAGGTGGATATCACGGGCTCCGACCTGGCCATCACCGCAGTCAACTGCCCGACCCTTATGCTGAAGAACTCCTCAATGTCGGACAATACATGGGACCTCTCCCTCGACGGAGGAACGGTGGCCTATTCGCAGAACTGCTCCCTGAAGAAGGAAAAGGTCAACCTGGCCGATGACGAATCCGAGCTTCAGGTCTCATGGTATGCATTCATCTACATCGTGGAGGACCAGGCGATGCTGCCCCTCAGGGCCGTGGAGGTTACACTGGTAAATCCGGATAAAGGGGTAGTAGCCGCCATGGAAACGGCCACCAACGGTCTGATACAGGCCTATCCTATACTGGAATACTGGATGAACAGCACGACGACGATCTCAAACAACCCCATGGACATGCATGTTATAAAACAGGGTTACCTGCCCTATCACGAGTTCGGCCTGGAGATAGGGTCCAACATCATAAGGAACATCGTCCTCGAAACGAACTTCGCTCCGGTGTTCCCCTCCCCGCTCATAGTGGAACCGACCACCACTCACAACAACAAACCGACAATAATATGGAACGCATCGATCGATCAGAACACCGGCGATGAGGTCGTCTACAACATTGATATTTACGAGGGATCCCTGGATGAGGAGGACCTTTATCTGGAGGTGGACGGGCTTACCGAACCGGAATATACGTTTGTGGGGGCCCTGAAATACCACATTCGTTACTACGTTGCCGTGGAAGCCCTGGACCTTTGGGGGAAATCCACCGCGGCAACCTTCTCCTTTGAAACGGTCAACACCGCCCCCTCCACACCGAAGATAACGGTCGCCCCCTCCCCGGCTTCAACTCTTGAGGACATTGTCGTGACCGTGGTGGAGGATAGTATAGACAATGACACGGATCCCGTTGATATCATCACATACATAGTTGAATGGTACATTTACAAGGACGGAACATGGGAATTGAAGCAGAAAGGCCCCAACAACTTCACATTCGCCAGCGAGAACACCCTCGAGGGGGACCAGGTAAAGGTTATCGTTAAGCCTTCGGACGGTGCGGATTTCGGAATACCTGCCATCAGTATCATCAACATAAGGAATTTCGCCCCCGTTCTCATCCAGAAGTACGAGGATATCGAACTGGTTGAGGACACATCCGAAACGGGATTGATCAATCTGGACGATTATTTCTTCGACAGGGACAACGACCAGCTCAGGTTCTTCCTGGAAACGGCAAAGAACATACATGCCGAGATAGACGACGTCACCAACAACATAACCTTCATACCCGATCCTGACTGGGCCGGTAGTGACTACATAGAGATCGTTGGAAGCGACCAGAAACCCCATCTGGAACCCGACCCGGTACTCCGGATCAACATAACGGTCTCACCCGTGAACGACCCACCCAGGATATCCCATGTGAACGGGGTTACAACAAAAGAAGGCGTCCCCTCCGTGGTGCAGGGACTCCAGTTCTCCCTTGCCACGATCGAGATCAAGGCATTCGATTCCGACGTGCAGTACGGTGACGATTACACCTTCTCGACGGACGTGATGGATGTCTTCCCCGAGGATTGGTTCAGGGATGATGAGGGTTACACCTTCGAGACACTGACGGGGAGGATGGAACTCTTCCTGACGAATGATATGGTGGGGACCAACCATTTCAACATCACCGTCACGGACGACTCCGGTGCCTCCTACTCGCAGATGATAGAACTGGTCGTGGAGAACATCAATGATAAACCGAGCAAACCCGAGATCGCCTCACCCACGGACGGCCAGATGTTCACCTCAACGGACGAGGGTTACGTTATAGTGAAGTTCGAGGGAAGAAGATCTATGGACCCCGATGAGAACATACCGGGTTCGACGGAGAAGCTCGAATACAGCTGGGACTTCGGCGACGGGACCATAATAGAGAACCAGGGTCTGAACGTGGAGCACCGTTACACCGTTTCCAACGACTACACGGTTGTGCTCACGGTGAAGGATGAGGGAGGGGATACAGCCTCCACCCAGATAAGGATAAACATATCGCTTCCCGAACCTGAAATTGATAAGGAAGAGGAAACGCCGTTCATGGAGAAAGTGTTAAAATGGGATTCGAGCGGCAAGGACGGGTACCTGCAGTACATCATCCTGGTCATTGTGATACTCGTGGTCATCGCCGCTATAATCTTCTTCCTGCTGAGAAAGGAGCCCCTTGCGGAGGTGGCCGAGACAGAGGAGAAAGAGCACGAGGAGCTGGTCGCAAGACAACAACAGGCCGCCCTGGAGGCCCAGCAGAGGATAGAGGAGCTTCTTGCCGGTTCACCGGCCATGGCGGCGGCGGGGATCGGACTTCCGGCAGCAGGGGGAGAAGGGGGCGGGGGATATGCGGCCCTCCCGGCCGCAGGTGAGGGGGTGGAACCCCCAGCCGAGGGGGAGATGACCGGTGGGGAAATGGGCATGCAGCCTCCGCAGCCGTTCGAGCAACCCCTGCCTGAACAGCCGGACACCGCACCTCCCCAGGAAGAGACAACGGAGGAGATACCTCCACCCATGCCGGACATGCAGATGCCGCAGACACCTCCCGATACCCAACTGCCAACGACACCGCAGACACAGCAAGCACAGCCGCCGGGTCAGGTCCCCCCGGGTACCGTCCCTGATTTCGGGCAGCCACCATCGGGAGAACAATCCCAGTATCTTCCGAATCCGGAAGAACAGCAGTGAACCCGTTAACACCGCAAACACCGGGGAGGTTGAAGGCCTCCCCCGATTCTCATCTCAGATGGAAGCAGTCCCCGGAGGTGATCCGAATTATCTCTGGACCGCTCTTTACAAGCAGGCAGCCTCTCTCGTCCACCCCCAGAGCCCTCCCCCTTATGGTATCGTTCTGCTGCTCCACCCTTACCCTCCTTCCCACCGTGGATGACCTTGCTGTCCACTGCTCCAGCAGTGATGTGATAGATCCTTGAAGGAAGCCAACGTATATCAGGTCAAGGAAGTAGAGGGTGTTCCTGAGCATCTCACCGAGGTCCTGTGTTTTGCCCGTATACTCGATCAGGGATGTAGCATCCATGGATGATTCACCCATTGAACCGGCGATGCTGTTGTTGACGTTCATACCGGCCCCCAGAACAACCCATTCCATACGCTCGCCGACCGAGCTGGACTCCATCAGCACTCCACCCACCTTGGATCCGTCAATTAGAACGTCATTGGGCCATTTCAGATTTGTTTCGATAAGGGAGGTGGTGGATATGGCCTTTGAAACGGCAAGTCCTGCGAGAAGGGGCAGCGGTGTGACCTCGTCCATGGTCAGTTCGGGTCTGAGGACGACCGAGAGGTACAGCCCTCCTTCCGCCGAGGTCCATTTCCGGTCGAAACGCCCCCTTCCTTCCGTCTGCGAGCTGGCGACCACGACGGAACCCTCGTTACAGTCTGCTTTGGCCAGCTCTCTTGCAAGATCGTTCGTGGAGGTCACCTGGCCGTGGAAGTTCACCACCGATCCCACTATACGGGTCCTAAGGCCCCGTATGGAAACGCTGTCAAGCGGGGAGTTAGCCGCCTCTGCCATGTCCTTTTCCGACCCCCTCACAACAACGCCCTCATCATATCAATATCGTAGATCATCCCGAAGAGGTCATCGTCCATGTCGACCACCGGGAGCTGATCGTAGTCCTTGATCCTCATCACCCTGGCAGCCTCGAAGACCGGGGCCCTCTTGTATATGGTGGAAAGCTTGGTCGACATGAACCTTTTTACCGGTTCCGTGGGCAGCTCTATCTTGGATTCCTGGTAGTAGAGGTTCATGACGTTCCTGAGTCCCTCCCATGTCCATTCGTCCTCATCGTGTGAGATACCCAGTTTCGTCAGAGTTGTGTTCTCTCCAAGGTACTTCACATCGAAAAGGTCCCTGTCAGTGAGAATGCCGCATAGTTTGCAGTTCTCGTCAAGGACAGGCATGGCGTAGACCTTGGAGAGATTGATCACGGCTGCCGCCACGTTCGTTGGTGTTCCGCTGAATATGGACATGGTCTGCGAGCGGATGTAGTTCTCAACAGGGTCCCTAAGGCCCTTCTTCTCCACGACCTTAAGCATATCCGAGGGTGTGACCATCCCCACCAGCTGTCCCTTCTTCAGGACAGGGAGCCTCCTCACGTTCTGTTCGCACATGATCCTTGCAGCCTTTTCGACGGGTGAGGTTGGCGATATATGAGGTATCTCGTGCTGCATTATCACCGCCACCTGTTCCTCTCCCGGGTTCTGGAAGATGTCCTTCCTTGTGATTATTCCGTGAAGTCTCCCCTCCGTGTCCACAACGGGCATGCCGGTCCTCTTCTCCTTCACGAGCGTGGTGAGCACCTCGTCGCGGGTCGTTGGGAGCTCGGCAATAACCAGATCCTTCACCATTATATCGGATACGTTCATCTTTTCACCTTACCGGATTGAAAATCAACATGAGCGGATTTGTATTAAAGGCTTTTGAAAGGGCTCACACTCCCCCGGGGCATTTCAGCGTTCGACGACGACCGCCCCATCTTACCATTTGACCATTCCACCCCCGGAAAGGCGCCGCGGGATGATCTAGGGGCCGGTAAAAAGGACGGAGTGGTTCCCGGAGAACCTCACCACGTGCGAGAAGGGATTCTCCTCCCAGTCTTTCACATCGGGCATCTCTATTACGCACAGATGCGCCCTGTCGGAGGGATTGGGCCACCCCTCCTCCCACCACCTTCTCCAACGGGGAGACCTGGTCAGAAGTGCTGAACCGACCAATCCCTCGCCGGCGGCCATGCCAAATACCACCCTCGACGCCTTCTCGCAGTCGTATCCTTCGGCCCGAAGTGCCATCCATATCCACTCCATCTCCCGGAACATATCGTGAAGGGATGCCATCGAGTTGTCGGTTCCCAGACAGAGCATGAGGCCCGCATCCATCATATCGGCGATGGGGACCCCGAGGCCGAAGGACATATTGGACCTGGGGCATACCGCGACCGGGATGGAAGCTCTCGCCACCTCCTTCCAGTCTTCAGGATCGCCCGACACCATATGGACCAGAAGGTCCGGGTTCAGGTCCAGGTAAGGGCCCACTTCCTCCCTGTAGCCCTCGGAAGCGTGGATCGCAAAGAGCTTATTCTCCTCTTCTGCCAGTATCCTCAGGTCCCCCGCTTGCTCCCCTATACTTGACAGGCCGAACCCGTGGCAACGTGAAAGGACCTCCCCGGGGTCCTCACCGGGAGAGGGCCTTCCCAGGGCGACAATATCCGGCCCCCATCCTTCGGAGGCCTCCTCCAGCGCCTCCAGTCCGGATAATCCGCTTTCCCTGAAATCAAATAGGATGGTACTTCCGGAATGGACCTCCTTGATGGAGGACCTGATGGAGGAGACGAGCTCCTGCCTTGAGGCGTTATCAAGCACCCTGTGTTTTATCCCTCCCCGGCAGACCGCCTCCTCAATGTCCAGTGGAAGGTGACCTCTTGCCATGTGGTCCCCCAGGTGTGTGTGCATGTTCATGAAACCTGGAATGATGAGACCGCGAACCACATCCTCGCCCCCTCGGACCCCGGGGTCACCCGAACCCACCTCGGTTATGTAACCGTCCTCCAGTGTGACGAAACCATCCACGGGCCCATCCTTCCTCAATATGGGACCAATGAGGGTTTTCAAGGCCATGGAGGGACCAAATGGCGGTCCGGTTATAAACCTTCCTGAGGCCCTCAGCCACCCGCGGCAGGTGCAGTATAGATTAATATAAAACATGACCATCACTCAACCTGAAATGAGGGAAAATGACCGTAATGTCCTGCTGACATCCGCGGGAGTGGCATCGGCCGTGAACGTGATATCCTCCCTGAGGATGTACAAGGGTGGGACCACAAGGATCATCGCAGGGGACATGGACCCCCTGGCCCCGGGTCTGCATATCGCGGATTCGAGCGTTATTCTTCCGCCCATTAAGGACCCACGCTACGTGGAGAGGTTAATGGAGATCGCAAAAGAGGAGATGGCGGGAGCCCTTCTTCCCATGTTCTCCGGGGAGATATTGCTCGTATCGAAGAACAGAGACAGGCTCTCTTGTTCGGGGATCGGTACTCTGTTGTCTTCCCCCGAGACCCTCTCGATGATCGATGACAAACGCTCCTTCGGGAGATGGTTGGAGAAAAATCAGATCCCCTGTCCGGCCGCAGTGGACCCGGAACAGGCTGACGGTCCCGTATTCGTGAAACCGGTAACGGGCAGCTCCTCCAAGGGCGCAAGGCTAGTGAAGGAACCTTCCGAACTCGGTACGCTGAAGAGGGAGACCCATATCTTCCAGGAGCATGTGAAGGGACAGGAGTACACCATAGATTTTCTGGCATCGGAGGACAGTGAACTCCTGGCAGCCGTTCCCAGGGAGAGGTTGGAGGTGAAGGACGGGAAAGCGGTCAAGGCCAGAACAGTCGAGCTGAAAAAAGGGATAGAGCTTCTGTCGCAGGTCGTGGATGGCCTTTCCTACATCGGTCCCGGGAACCTGCAGGTAATGGGTTCTACCGATGAGCTGAAGGTGATCGAGCTGAACCCCAGGTTCGCGGCAGGGGGTCTTCCCCTGGCAACGGCTGCCGGACCCAATATTCCCGGCATGGTCCTCGACCTGATATTCGAGGGGTATACTAAACCGCACATGGAATACGAGAGGGGCCTGTACATGACCAGGTACCTGACCGAGGTCTTCCTGAAGGGGGAGGGAGATGGTTTCAGGAGGGTATAGGGAGCTCCTCTACGGAGCCGAGATGGCGGTGTTCGATCTGGATGGGACCATATTCGACCTCGAGGTGGATTGGGACGGATTGAAGAGCAGGATCAACCAGGTGATGTCAAGTACGGGTCACAAAGGAGGTCCGTTCACTATTAGGAGTGCCTACTGGCTGACAAGGGATGAACCCGAGGTTAGGGAGAGGCTGCTCGAACTGCAAGCGCTCTTCGAATCAAGGGGCATGGGAGAACAGAAGGCCGTCGATGCCGGATACCGGGCGGCCAAATGGCGTCTCGATAGAGGTAAAAGGTGCTGTGTCTTCTCCATGAACACCAAGGGCACGCTCGAGGACCTTCTTGGGGATTGGGGCTTCGAGGTCATGGTGGCGGTGGATGATGTGAGGACACCGAAACCCGATCCAGAGGGGCTCCAGAAGATCATGGAGGAGCTCGGCCTGTCCAGTCAGGAAATGGTGTTCGTTGGCAATTCGGAAAGGGATTCCACCGCCGCCGAGAGGGGCGGTTTCATTTTCGTTCATGTGGATGATATTGACCCGGGGTGGTTCGTATGAAGGTGGACCTCAACAGGATGTACGTTACGGATGAGATAAAGGAAGCGGTCTGGGAGGTGCTGGAGAGCGGAAGATATGTGAAAGGCCCCAGGGCCAGAGAGCTGGAGGAGATCTTCTGCGAAAAGACGGGAGCCGCCCATTCCGTCAGCTGCTCCTCGGGCACATCAGCCCTGATGCTGGCTTTTAAGGCATTGGGGATAGGGCCCGGTGACGAGGTCATAGTACCGTCCCACACGTTCGCCGCTACGATAAACGGTTTCCTCCACTACGGTGCCGTTCCGGTTTTCGCCGATATTGATGAAACGACGTATACGATGAGCACCGAAGGGTTAGAGGAACTGATCACCGAGAGGACCAAAGCCATAGCGCCCGTTCATCTCTACGGCCATCCGGCGGATATGGACCCGATCTGCAGGCTCGCTGAGGAGAGGGGTCTGAAGGTCGTATCGGATGCATGCCAGTCGCACGGCGCCCGTTACAGGGGAAGGGACGTGGGGGTGATAGGGGACGTGACCTGCTATTCCTTCTTCCCTTCGAAGATCATCACCGTCGCGGGGGAGGGGGGCATGAACACCTGTTCCGATGAGAAGCTCTATCTGGACATGAAGGCTTTGGCGAACCACGGAAGGTATCCGGGGGAGAGGGATGTTCATCGGGTACCCGGTTTCAACATGCGGCTTTCGGAGCTGCTTGCCGCCGTTGGGATAATTCAGATGGAGCATATCAACGAGTGGGTAAATAGAAGGAGGGAGATCGCGGCGGTCTACGATCAGGAGCTGGAGGGGCTCGGCGATATAGTGGTGCCTGTGGAAAAGAGCCACTCCAGGCATACATATTACCTGTACGTGGTGAGGTCGAAAAGGAGGGATGCACTCAAAAGACACCTCGAGAGGTTAGGGATCGCCTCGGGCGTCCATTATCCGATACCTGTGCACAGGATGCCCTATATCGGGAAAAGGGTGACCCTTCCCGCCACCGAGAGGGTGGTGGATGAGATCCTATCGCTCCCGATGCATCCCCTTCTGACCCAAAGTGAACAGGAAGCCGTGATCAAGGGGGTCAGGGATTTCTTCAGGGGGTGAACCGTTTGAGGATCGCCCACGTTGTGTCCTACTTCCAGCCGGAGTTCGGGTACGAGGAGTATTATTCCGCGCGCGAGCAGGCCAAAATGGGTCACGATGTGCATGTGATAACATCCGACAGGATATTTCCATTCAGGAACGTGGAGAGGATGCTGTCCGATATCGGCTCGCCCCACTCGGACAGGATGAGGGGTACCGGCATCTCCGAGGTCTCCGGGATCACTGTCCACAGGCTAAAGACCACCTACGAGGTCCTCTACGATATGATCCGTTACGGGGGTGTAGAGAAGGAGATCAGAGCGGTGGACCCCGATGTGGTCCACGCCCATCTGCCCTGGTCCCACGGAAGCCAGGTTGCGGCTGACCTGAAGGGGGAATTGGGGTTCAGGCTGGTGGTCGATGAGCACGGCTACGCGACCACATATGACACGACGCCATCCGTACGCAACTGGATGCTTGACAAGGAGTACAGGATGGTGAGGGCGCCGAGGGCGAGGAAGGTGCTTGAGAAGGCGGATGCGGTGGTCGCCGTGTCAAAGGAGACCGAGTCGTTTCTCAGGGATTTCTACGGGTTGAAGAACGTCCATATGATACCCCTGGGAGTGGACCAGAGGCGTTTCCGGTTCGATGCCAAAAGAGGAAAGAGTGCCAGGCATGAGATCGGATTGACCGATGAATTCCTGCTCATAACCGCCGGAAGGCTCGACAGGGCAAAGAGGGTGGAGCTGTTCGTCGATGCCGTCAACCGCATGGAAACGGAAGGCCCGCACCTTCTGATCGTCGGTACCGGTGACGAGGATTACATCAAAGAGCTGAGGGGCAGGGCGTGCGATCGGGTCCACTTCCTGGGCTTCAGGCCTCCTGAGGCGCTCTCCTCCCTCTACAGCGCAGCCGATCTGGGCGTCTGGGGAAAAGCATCGATAACCATCAGGGAGGCCATGTCCTGTTCCCTCCCCCTACTACTTCTCGACACGGAGGATTTGAGGTCCCTCCTCAAATGGAGCAACGGGACCTTCTGCCCCGGGGATCCGGGGAATATATCCGACGCTGTCACCAGCCTGATGCAGGACAGGGCCCGATTGAAGAGGATGGGCCTCAACGGCAGGTCGGCCGTGGAAAAGGAACTCTCCGTGGAGGTCCAGGCGAAACGGCTGTTGGAGATCTATGCTGGTGGGGTTTAAGTAGGCATTGTGTGATGCCCCATCGGTGTTCACGAATGGTTGAGGTCAGGTTCTCCGTCATAGGTCATGGGAACATAGGCAGCAGGCATGTGCGTTACCTCAAGGAGATGGATGGGGCCGTTGTCCATTCGGTCTGCGACATCGACGAGGAGAGGGCAAGGGAAGGAGCGGATGAGGCGGGAACCGGATACCATACCTCCTTCGGGGAGGTACTGCGAGACCCCGAGGTGGATGTGGTGGACATCTGCACCCCGTCCGGCCTGCACGCGGATATGTCCATAAGGGCGCTCGAGGCCGGAAAGAACGTACTGTCCGAGAAGCCCATGGCGTTGACCCTCGATGAGGCCGACCGGATAATCGAGGCCGAAAAGAGGTCGGGTAAAAGGTATTTCCTGGTCAAGCAGAACAGGTACAATCCACCTGTGGCCATCCTCAAGGAACTGGTCGAAAGGGGTGCCCTCGGGGAGATATTCATGATATCCTCCAACGTGTTCTGGAACAGAAGGAAGTCCTACTTCACGGATGAACCCTGGAGAGGAACCCTGGACCTGGACGGGGGTGCGCTATTCACCCAGTGTTCGCACTTCGTGGACCTGATACTCTGGATCGGCGGCATACCGAAGAGGGTCTCCGCACAGATGGCGAACGTGGACCATCCCTACATAGATGTCGAGGACTTGGGCTGTGTGAGGATGGATTTTGCCAGGGGATGCATCGGGGTCCTCAATTACACCACTGCCATTTTCGACAGGAACATGGAGGGTTCCATATCGGTGCTGGGAACAAAGGGCTCCGTAAGGATAGGGGGCAAGTACCTGAACGAGGTTACGGAGTGGAACGTGGAGAAAGTGGATATGCCGGAGATACCTCCCGGCGGGCCCCCCAATATGTACAAGGGGGGATACCAGGGGTCCATGTCCAGCCACGATAAGGTGTTGAAGAACGTGTTGGGCGTGCTTTCCAAAGGGGAGACAATTGCGGTGACCGCCGGGCAGGGAAGGCTCACCGTCGAGGTCATGCAGGCGGCCCACATGTCCACCCTCTACAACAGGTCGGTCAACCTGCCCCTCAGGGGAAAGGAGGCCTCCTTCGATATGAGAAAGACCCCACCCTTTCCCAAGAGGAACCTCTGAACATCCGTTTCCATGCAGGGGCTTACGTGAGGCGGGCCCTGATATTCAGCCGGATTTACCCAAGAAATAAGTACAATATTGACCATAGCTTCCCACACACTTCGGTCCCCGTTGGAGGGGGGATGACCGCCTCTGTCTGGGAAGAGTGGGGGAAGTCGTATGAACATATATGTTGGTAATCTCTCCTATGATTTGGGAGAAAATGATCTTAGAAAGGAATTCGAGCAGTACGGGGCAGTAGACTCCGTCAAGATCATAATTGACCGGCACACGAACAGGTCGAAGGGCTTTGGCTTCATAGATATGCCGGACGACGAGGAGGCCAAGAAGGCTATCGCCGAGCTGGATGGAAAGGAGATTTCGGGCCGTCCCTTACGGGTGAACGAGGCAAGACCCAGGGAGGAGAGAAGAAGGCCTACGTGGTGAAAAGAAAAGGACCTATCCTTTGGACCAATAGCTCTGTGTGTAATTTTTTAGTCATGAGTGGCGTCTATCATCCTTTCGGCCAGGTCCCGGGGAACGGCTTTAAAACTATTAGCATGGTGGACAGGACCGGAGGTGTTCCCGATTGATCCCCGAGGTAGTGATACACAATTCAATAAGTTTGGACGGGTCCCTTATCGGATTCGAGCCAGATATGGTAACACATTACGGTCTTGTGGGGGAGCTGTCCTGTGATATTCACCTGATCGGTTCAAATACTGCAGTGACCGGATTGGAACTATTCGGGGGCGTTCCCCCGGAGGGGGAGTATGACCTCGAACCACCGAAGGTAAAAGAGGAGCTACCTTACTGGGCCGTGATCGACTCCGGTGGCAAGTTAATGGAAAAACTGCACGGTCTTAGGGCTTCCGGATACTGCCGGGATGTCATAGCTTTGGTGGCCGAGGACACTCCCGGGGATTACATATATTATCTGGAAAGCAGGAATTATCCGTTCCACAGGGTTGGAACGGGTAAAGTGGACCTGGATAAAGCTCTCGAACTGCTGAATGAGGTCTACGGCGCCCGAAGGGTCCTTGTCGACGCCGGAAGGATACTCTCCAACCTTCTTCTGGAAAAAGGTCTAGCAACATGGCTGAGCATTCTGGTACATCCAGTCATTGTGGGGAAAGAGGGATATGATATTTTCGGGAACCTCAGGGGGGCCATCAATCTGATATCGAGGGGTTCGAAGTCGGTGGGTGATGGGCTGGTCTGGTGCCAATATGAACCGGTTTACGATCGATCGGCCATCGATCTGGATGTACTGTCTTGATCGCGCGGGGGGCCACCCCAATATCGAATATCGATCCCATTCCGCCCTCCCCGTCCATGTGATACGGGACCTCTCCTTCAAGGCTTCTTATGGAGAGGCCTTTTACCTGCCAGTATGTTACCTCTTTTCTACCAATATGGGTGCCCTTGTAGGCCCTTCTTAGTTGACTGAGGGCCTTTAGGGGGTTCGCAGGCCTTATGACGGATACGTCAAGCAGGCCGTCGTCCATCCTTGCCCTCGGGGTCAGGCGGAAACCCCCGCCGCAGGTGGTTCCGTTCCCCACCGTGATCATGTAGGCCTCCCTCCTCAAAGTGCCGCCGCCATCCAGGATAAGCTCGACAGCGGTACCCCTGTATCTGAGTATCATCCTCACGGCTCCCAGTATGTACATTCCGGTGGGGCCTATCCTCTTCACCATTTCCCTGCGCCGGGCCACATCGTGGTTGACGGCTGCGTCAAGGCCCAGACCGACGACGTTCACGAAATATCTGCCGTTAAGAACGCCCAGGTCCATGGTCCTGGTCTTTCCCCTGACGATATCCTGTATACAGATGTCCCTGCTCGCGTGTCCTGCAATGGAACAGAGTGTGTCGTTCCCGGAACCTATCGGAAGGACGCCAAGGGCGGTATCCGATCCCGCAAGGGAGTTGGCCGCCTCCAGTATCGTCCCGTCACCACCTGATGCCACCACGGTATCGTATCCCTCCCTGACCGCCCGTTTCGAGAGTTCTTCGCAGTCCCCCGGGCAACCTGTGGAGAACAGGTCCACCTCAATTCCTCCTGCAGATTCTTTTCCCGATCTCAATATCTCCTCTTTCAGCTCCTCACCACTGACCCTGAATCTGCCGGTGCCGGCCTCGGGATTGAATATAAGCGCGATCCTGCGTTCGACGGGATTGACCACGGGGGCACATATCGCATTACAACGATTAATACAGTATCCCGGCCTTATCCGAATTTAGCAATGAACATCAGAGCAACACTTCTCAGTAACCTGGGAAGGTAGCCTCGATGTATCTCATTACATCCTCCCAGTTCGACCATTGTATGAAGGATATCCCCTCATCGGCGAGTCTGCTTGCCAGGTCTCCCCTTGCGAATACGGTCCGGGCCTTTCTCGATACGCAAAGGTCGGTCCCGCCGTCGCCGACGAAAAGGACCCTATCGAAGCGTTCCTCAAGCCGTTCGAGGTGGGAGCATTTGCAGTTCGCATTGACGGGGCACCCCTCCCGTGCGTGGCGGAACTCGATCGGTAGCCCTTCCACCGTCGGATATCCGTAATTGGAGGTCCAGAAAATGTCCAGATCCCATTCGGAAAGGAGTATCTCTATGGTGAAACCGAACCCGTCCGAGCATATCTCGAGGTATATCCCGTTATCATGACAGAACCTTACGAAATCGAAAAATCCTTCCCTGGGGAGTATTTCACGTACTAAATGCCTCCTGATCTCTGCCGGGTCCCCCCTGACCAGAGCTGCCTGCTCCCTGAGGGCCTCCAGAATGGAGATCTCTCCCCGGAGCGCCCTTTCCTCATAGATGTGCCAGTCCCCTCTCGAGAAGTGGTCCAGCACCTCGTAGGAGGCGTCCTTCCGGGTGACCGTACCGTCGAAATCCGCCAGGACCGCCAAACTCATCGGCCCGTTATTGGGATAACCGTTGATAATCCTATTGCGGTCCCCCCGAGTCACGAATCCCGCAGGGTCCTCGCAAAATGGGGAAAAACCGTTCATAATCGGGCAATCCATATATAGGCACAGAAAAATGACTCGGCGATGATGCATGGATGGTTGTCGGGTCGTGTAATGCCGCTCATTTCGCTCTCACTACTTATTCTGGTAATGTTCTCATGGCCAACCGCCGGTGAAGGGAGAGTGAATGCAACAAGGGTGATCTCGCCCGTCGATGAGGCTGAACTGCCCCCCATAGGTTTTTACAGGGGCCTTCTCCCCACCCCGGCCCGGGGCGAGGACCTGTCGGTGGTCTATTCCAACGTCTCATCCTACACACAGTTCGTACCCGTAAGGGGCCGCCCAACGCCCTTCTACAACATGTCCGAGGACCTTTCCGGGCCCTGGGGGGACCTTTTTCTGGAAACGCTGATACGCGGCAACGGTATGTTCCCCCTTATCAGCATCGACTTTTTTGAAGGGGATGGAGAGAACCTGACGCTTGTAGCCCCGGAGGGCCTGGAGAATGCGGCCCTCTCCGACCCCCTCTGGAGGGCGGAATACAGGAGGGCAGCCAAGGAAGTCCTCAATGTATCGAGACCCATGTTCATCTCTGTGGGGAACGAGGTCAACAGGTGGTTCGAGCAGAACGGAACGGATGAGATGGACCCGAACCACTTCTCCCATTTCGTATCCCTCTACGAGGAGATATACGATGAGCTGAAGGCGATGTCCCCCGAGACCATCGTCTTCTGCACCTTTTCCAGGGAGATCGCAGCCGAAAACAGGGAGGCCAACATGTCGGTCCTCTCCCTCTTCGACCCGGCAAGATTGGATATGTTGGTCCTGACGACCCATCCATACTGCCTTCCCTCCGTAACCAGGGCCTCACATCTCCCCGATGACTACTACTCCTCGGTCTTGGATCACATCGAGCCGATGGAGTTCGGTATCAGCGAGATAGGCTGGCCGTCCCTACCCTCCTTCGGTGGTGAAGGGGAGCAGGGGAACCTCATGATGAACGTGACCGGCCGGTTGACAGCGGAAAGGGGACTGGACCTCAGGCTGCTTGGGTGGTCCCGGCTTACCGATCAGGAGGGTGGAGACACCACGGGATTGAGAAAAAGAACGGGTGAGGACAAGTCGTCTCTTAAGGTGTGGAGGATGAACCAGGGGCCCAGGTACAACCTATCCGGAAGGCAGATAGGGCTCAAGGAGGATTTCGGGGAGCATACCGTCGATCTGACGAGTATATTCTACGATCCTGACCCCTGGGACGTACTGGATCTCTCGGTCTGGAACGGGACCGGGTGGTCGAACAGCACCCGAAGCAATGTGGAGCTGAGCATCGAGGGCCCGTCAATGCAGTTGAGGTCGATCGAGAACGTATCCGGCAGCAGGATGTACCTGATGAGGGCCCAAGACTGGATGGGATGGACCAACGAGACCTACATCCAGGTCTCTATAGAAGGGGTCAATGATCCACCCGTTCTGATCGAGGATATTGGCCCCATCACCATCCTGGAGGACAGCCAGGAGATACTGGATTTGGGAAATCTCGTCAGGGATACGGACGACCTCCTCTCCACGTTGACTGTCGAAATAGTGGAGTCCCCGCACCTCAGCGTGTACGAGGGGTACCTTCTGCTGCAGATAATGACCGAGGAGAGGAACTGGTGGGGTACCTCCCATGTACTCCTCAATATCAGCGACCCGGGAGGGCTCTTCTTCCTGCTGAACCTCACCGTGGAGGTCATCGAGGTGAACGACCCACCCGAGGTGGATGCGCCCTTGGAGCTGACCCTCGAAGAGGATGGGATCGAAAGTGTCAACATATCCGGATGGGCCATCGATCCGGACGGGGCGGAAGTACGCTGGAACGCTACCTCACTGGACCCTTTGAACCTCTCGGTCGGGTTGGGACCCGACACATTGATCGTGGAACCGGCAAGTGACTGGTGGGGTATATCGGGTATCCTCATGAACGCAAGCGACGGGAGGGACAGCACACTCTTCACAATCAAGGTGCATGTCGAAGGGGTGAACGACCCGCCCTCCTGTTCGGATCCCCAACCCGTATCCATGCTCGAGGACGAGGAGTACTATTTCGACCTGACAACGCTCGAGCCCTTCGATGTGGACGGGGACCCGATCTACTGGATCGTAAGGGATTTCGACGATCTGTTCAGGTCGGCTGTCATAATGGAGAACGATACCCTGCGTCTGGACCCCGCACTTGACAGGTTCGGGACGGGCCGCGTGGAGATCTCCCTCAGGGACATGAGCGGTTCCATGAGGGACATAAGCTTCGATGTAACCATCCTTCCGGTGAACGACCCGCCGGTGTTCCACGCGCCGGACGGTTGGAACCTGTCCATGGACAGGGGTGAGAGAAAAAGCATCGACCTTTCCCTGTTCCCCTACACACTTTACGATGTTGAAAGCCCGACAGAGGACCTTGTAATCCTCTCGGACTGCACTTTCATAACTGTTCGTGGTACCGTAGTGAACATAACGGTGCCCCCCGACAGTGAGCTTGGTGCGGAATCCTGCCTCATATGGGCTCAGGACGGTATGGGAGGCAGCTCGGAGAGGCATACCCTGACCGTAATGATCGGGTCAGGCGGGCCGTCCGGACCGCTACTCGAGGTCACTCTGCTTGACCCCATCTCAACGATGGGAAGGTTCCACCTTCAGGTTCGGGGGGCCCCGTCACAGGTCATCTGGGTGGTCATAGATGATGGGACCTCCATTAGGATGGAGGAGATATCACCCGGATTGTACGAGGTTGTCATAGAGGACCCGGGATGGTCCGACGGAAGGGTGCTCAGGTACCACCTGTCGAACACGGATGGGGGGCCGAACGACACGGATATGAACCCGGCGAAATTCACCTATAAAGCTCCCGTGGAGGAAGGGGGGGATCCCGATATCCCCGGCGGGATCGTACTCATGTTCGGTCTTGTGCTGCTCTCTGTGGTCCTGATAGTATTCGCCTTCCTGAAGAGGAACAGAGAGGATGCGATCCCTATGGAGGCTACGGGTGAGGAATGAGGTGAACGCCCCTATTGTCCCAGTTACGGATGGGCAGGGCCGACCTTCATGCAGGGCGCCTGCACGTGAGGAATGAGGTAAACGTACATCCCGTACCTATTTCGTGTGGGCAGGGCCGACCTTCATGCAGGGCGCCTGCACGTGAGGAATGAGGTAAACGTACATCCCGTACCTATTTCGTGTGGGCAGG
>Ga0272443_10001894_pt1 | contig 28444 bp, 29 predicted proteins | sample SSMAcet12_FD_193581 | JGI IMG/M metagenome (GOLD analysis project Ga0272443, IMG submission 193581) | Marine sediment archaeal communities from Little Sippewissett salt marsh, Falmouth, MA, United States - SSM-Acet-12 | ecosystem: Environmental > Aquatic > Marine > Wetlands > Sediment ... | reverse complement strand
CTCGGGTCACCAGGTCTTGTGGACTGCAAGTTACTACGTTGGTGTTCATTATTTCGGCTATTGTTTTCTTTGGCATTTTTTCAGGATCTATGTTTTTGAAGATGTCAATGGGACTGATCACCCCCACAAGGTGCCGTTCCTCATGGGACTCAACTACTGGTAAAATGGCACACCTTTCGTTGAGCAGGTTTTTTGCAGCTACCTCTGCTTCACAGTCTTCTGTGATCAATGGAACCTCCCTCGTAAATCCTGCGACTGTGACGTTTGACCGAGTTGATGCAATCTTCAGCATATCTTGGATGGTTACTATGCCTGTCACGTGCCCCTCATCGTTCATAACCGGAAGGCCTCTTAGATGATTGTCACGTATCAACTGCCTCGCTTTTATTATAAAATCGTCTTCCGCTACGTATAGCGGATTTTTGGACATTATATCTCCAACTAACATGGCCACCCCTAGCCTGGACGATCCAAAAATCTAGTTTATTTGATGCCCTCTCTGCAACTCCAGCAGAGAAGTTCACCGTTAACCAATTCTAGAGAATCTGAAATCTGGCCGCATCGCTCGCATATGACGCTTATCATCTCTTCTGGATCCTCTAATTGAACGCTTTCACGGTGCATTTCTATGAGGTGATTTATGATTTCACCCATTCCCATGGAGGCCGAGCCGGAGACTAGATCCGTGTCTGTGATTATCCCCACCAGCCCGCCGGCAGGAGACACTACAGGTAGCCTTTTAACGCCCGACTTGAGCATCGTTCTGGCAGCATCACTGAGGCTGGTATTGGGGCGGATGGTAATCAGTGGTGAAGACATAATAGAACCCACCTCTATCTCGGTTGGATCTTTGGCTTTGGCGACTATCTTGCCGACGATATCTCGCTCGGTTAAAATTCCAACCGGTTGATCTTCATGGACCACTATAAGGCTGCCAACATTAGCAGAAAACATCTTCTTTGCAGCCCTTACTACATCGACCTTGGAATTGATGACTATCACTGGTCGGGTCATTACATCCTTTACTGGAATTTCTGTCTCCATTGTCCGTCACCTCCGCAGCAGATTACTACTCTTATAAGGGGTCTTACCACTATAAAAGGGTCACCATGCTCGGTCAAGATATATTAGAACTGTTTATATCATATTATTCATATAAATGGTATAAGATGTGTTTCAATTCTGCTAAGATCAGTTCCATGCCCAACCTAGCGGCAGAAGGCGAACCGGGAAGACAAAATATGGGCACACTGTGAATTACACCTGCTGATGCTCTGGTGAGTATGGCGCGGGTCCCAACTTCATCCAGGCTTTTCAACCGGAAAATTTCTCCAAATCCTGGTATTTGTTTATCCAACAAGGGTTCTATCGCTTCCAGGGTAAGATCTTTTGGTGCCAAGCCGGTTCCACCACAGATTACTATCGCATCAGCTTTCGACTTTTTGCCCCTTATTTTGATTGTTTCAATATCATCATCTACTATTTCCATTACGGCCTCTTTGATTGTTTCAATTCCATCTGGAAGGAGGTGATAGTTATAGTCACACCCCGCATTCCTTAGCATTTCTAAAATGGTATTTCCCGAGAGATCGTCTGCTTGTGTGGGGTCGTTCACTGATCCATATTTTTGGAAACGAGATGTGCTTACGATCAAAACATCGATTAACATGACGAATTGAATCTTTCACAATGTATTAAAACACTTCTGATGCTAAGTTTAACAAATATCAGTTGGATTTCCCTTGGCGGTGCGATGTTTTTAAATTCTCTAAAACATAGGGTTTTTTTAATAGGGTGTTCACATGGTATGCCGGTGGTCTTCTTAAATGAAATACGTGGACAACTTGCGGGTAGTTGTGGTGGGTGGTGGCATTGGCGGTGCTGAGCTAATTAGAAATGCAGCCACCAAAGGTGGCTTGGAGTTGATCCTCATTGAGCCCAAAGATCAAATCGAATGCCAGGCCCTATATCCAGATTACCTGGGTGGTTTGGTTGAGTTGGATGACATGGTCGCGCCCCTGAAGCCTTTCTGTGAACGTATGAATGTTTCTCACGTAAAGGATAGGGTTCTAGGTGTGGATTGGGATCGTCAGATGGTAATCTGTGACAGTTGTCGTGTGCAATTCGACATTTTAGTGGTAGCGACAGGAGCAATTCAAAATTACTATGGTGTTAAAGGTGTGGAGAACACCTTTTCCATCAACACCTTGGAGGAGACGATCAGAGCCCGTGATTTCATTTATAATGAAAATCCAAAAGATATCGTCATTATTGGATCTGGATTGACTGGGATCGAGACTGCGGGTATCCTGGCAGATCGTTTGGATTGTAAGATTTACATCGTAGAGATGATGGACCGGCCACTTCCCACATTTTCACGGACTGCCTCTAATATGATGAAAGATATTTTGAGGAAGAAAGGGGTGCGGGTGCTCACCTCGAAGCAGGTAATGGAAGTGGGTGAAGATCAAATCGAATTTTCCAACGAAAAAACCTTGGGTTGCCAAATGGCCATTTGGACAGCAGGGATTAAGCCATCTCCCTTCGTTGAGCGTCTAGATTTGGTCAAGGAAAATGGTTGGTTGCTAGTAGATCCTTATTTGAGATGTCTGGGCCGTGATGGGATTTTTGCCATTGGAGATGCTGCTTGGGTTGAAATTGAGGGCATATTGGCTACCAAGACGGGCATGGAAGCTGAGTTTCAAGCTAAGCACACTGCCAGAAATCTGGCCAGATTGGCTCAGGGCGAAACGATGAAACCTTACTCAGTTAGAGCGAGCACTGGTAGCCCCGCTGCTTTGATCTCGACGGGATGTGGTTGTGCAGTAGGGGTATATGGTGATTTATGCATACACGTCCCCGCCAAGCTAATTTACTCCCTTAAAAGTTGGATTGACAAATCTTTTGTCAAACGATTCAAATAAGTTCTGCCAAAATGGTGTGCTTAGCTATGTAATAGTTGTATTACAAAAGCTCCGCTAATGCACGTCGACAAAATAAATGTGATTGGCACAAACTGTGTTGTACCTCAACTATCGTGCAGCTTTGGCCACTCTTTCTACGCTGTCTTTCCTGTTTATGGCAAAGCTCCGCACATCACCATTGGCCGCAGCGATAATCTCATTTGCTAAACAGCTTGCTGCTGAACGTTTGTTTTTGAAAGCAGACCTCTGAGCGCCGCGTGATATGAACATCAGGGCCATGTCCACCCTGCGTTGGGGTGAGGTATCCACTGCTTTAGGTACGGTAATTCCCCCGTATTTAAGCCGAACTACCTCTTCGCGGGGTCCTGAATTCGATATGGCTCTGGCCAGCATTGTGAGTGGGTTCTCTTTGGTTTTTTGATTGATTATGTTAAAAGATTCCTCGACAATTTTATAAGCCTTTATCTTTTTGCCTGTGTTTTGCTCTTTGCGCATCATCTTGTTGACTAGGCGCTCCACAACGTGTTGTTCAGATTTCTTAAATTGCTGTCTGGCGTGTTTGCCACAGGTGTGCATTACAGCCATTGGACGTGTATTGAAATAACGCTTTATGCTGAGATCTTAGATCTCAGCCTCTTCGGGATTCCATTTGTCGAATATATTCATCTCATCACCTTATAGGCTTCTCTTTCCGTCCGCTGACCATCTCACTCAAGGAGACGTTGTTTACGCCTATTACCTGGAATCTGACGCCTGGAATGTCACCCTTGGCTCCGCCCATTCTACCGCCTATACGTTCCACGGTTACTTCGTCGTGCTCATCGATGAATCCGATGGCTCCGTCGCCTGGGCAAAAGGCCGTTACTTGTCTGCCATTTTTAATTAGCTGTATTCTTACGCATTTGCGTATGGCTGAATTAGGTTGTTTTGCCTCTACACCGACCTTCTCCAGCACTATCCCCCTTCCACGGGGCGCGCCACCCAAGGGGTCGGCTTTCACGTTCAATTTCAATACCCGTCGGCTGTAGTAGACGTCTCGCCATCTGAAGCCTTTGCGGTCTTTTTCCAGCTTTCTGGCCGCGTACTTACCCATTCCCATTCTTTCACCCAAGTATGATCGTCAAGTGTTTGATCGCCAAAGGAATTCTTCGACTAAATGCCAGTCGATCGAAGTTTGGCACCGATTTGATTACTGAATTATGATATCATCCAAGCCGTGATGCCTTTGTGATAGCATCTTGGCCTTCAATATGTTACGGCCATCTCTGCCAATGGCGATGCCCTTGTCCTTATTTGCTACTTCTACATAAGCCAATCGCTTATTATTTTTGTTTACAAGGGTAACGTTCTTTATTGCGGCAGGTTGGAACACGTTATCTAGAAACTCTCTTACGTCATCGCTGTGTTCTACAATCTCCACCTGCTTGCCGATTGATTTCTTCACACGATTTATATTGCTACCTTTCCTTCCTATGGCAGCGCCCATATCTCCTTTTTTTATAACAAAGATTATACGATCGTTTTCGTCGTCGACAACACAATCTCTAGCTACGCTACCAGTTAGGCTCTCAAAAAGAGCGATATACCTGATGCCTTCGGTGGTGAGTCTAAACTCACTCATCACCAACACCTTTAATTTCCCTGAGGAGTGCCATCACTTCAGAGTCGCCAGGTTTTATCACTGCAAGGGCTGCCACTGAGAACGGTTTTCCACATGCGGATCCCAGATCTCTCCCTCTACCTTGATAGTTATAGACGGGAACATCTGTGCTTTTAAGCTCACTTATTACATTCCCTGGGCAGTCTGTGCTGCTTATTACTAACATGGCCTGACCGCTTCGTCCTACCTCTAAAGTTTGATTTGAGCCAAGCACAACTTTACCTGTTCGTATTGAACTTCTAAGTGCTCTATCGATGTTTATCATTCCATTACCTCACTTTTTCGTTACTAGTTGCACATCGCCTGTGCCCAGCTTTATCGGCTGGCCTACTATGACGTTCTCAGTAACTCCTTCTAGGTTATCCACCTCTCCGCGCACTGCAGCATCCAGGATGTGATTAACAGTCACTTCGAAGGCAGCTCTTGCGAGGACACTGGCCTTCTCACCAGATACGCCGTGGCGTCCTATCTGTTTAAGCTCTCCATCACAGGTCATCATGTCCGCCACCAGCATAATATGTCTCACGTCCACGGTGAGTCCCTGTTCGCGAAGCGTCTCTGTAGCCTCGTGTACTATGGCGTTACGTGCAGCTTCGATTCCTAGAACTTCTGAGATTTCGGTTATATTATTTGTTGTTGTTCTGCTGGGGTCGACACCTTCGAATTGTATGACGTCCTTGAGGACCGAGCCTTCTGTGTAGAGAACGTACTCGTCCTCCTCTTTGCGTATTACGACCCTTTTTATCCCCACCACGCCTTTTAAGGATACGACCTTTATCTTCTCCACCAATTGCAACAATTCTCGGTAAGATGGTTCCTCCGGAGCCATGGTGATGAGATTCCCTTGTAATGTCGCAGTCAGTTTTGTACCCTCTTCTAACCTCTGGATAACCTCTTCGGCTTTGATTTTGCGTTGTTCCAGTGCATCATTGTTAAGTTCGATCATCACATTCATTTCAGCCAAATCTGTAGCTATAGAACCCAGGTGGAGAATGTTGGTGGATTCGATGCTCCAGGCTACCTCTCTGGCTTTGTCTCGGTCGCGTGCGTAATCGCCCTTTAGATTGATAGTCATGGTGGGGGTGCTGGGGATCTTTCTGGCATCTACAATCTCTATCAACCTGGGGAGTCCCAAGGTGACGTTAATCTCTGCCACACCTGCATAGTGAAAGGTTCTCATGGTCATTTGAGTCCCAGGTTCGCCGATGGATTGTGCGGCCACCACCCCTACGGCTTCACAAGGTTGAATTTTGGCGCGTTTATACTCTTCCACCAGTCGTTCGGCGATCTCTTGGAACTCCGTCTCGTTAATCTTTTGGCCGCTCAGCTCATCTCTGAGCAAGCCTTTAATGTTATGTGGTACGGGAATCGCCTCTATTCTCTTGGTGACTTCCGCGTTTGAGAGGCTCATGATTTATCCCTCTCTAAGATGTTTTGAACCAAGCGATGCACGTTATCCTGACCAACATAGTCCTTTCTAGAGGGGTCTATTCCATCTTCTCCGTAATCGAATTGAACGATAATTCCTCGGGTTTCTTTGATGGTTCCATCGTACTGCACTTCCAGATCTTGAAGTGCATTTATGAGCCTCCTCTGAAGGTAACCGCTTTGGGATGTTCTGATGGCAGTATCCACCAGTCCCTCCCTTCCTCCAATGGCGTGGAAAAAGAATTCCGTTGGCGATAGGCCTCCTTTATAGCTGGCTTCGACGAAACCATGGGCTTCAGCACTTAAATCACCCTTTTTAAAGTGTGGTAACGTTCTTTCGTGGTAACCACGATGGATTCTCTCGCCTCTGACGCTTTGCTGACCTACACAAGCCGCCATCTGAGTCAAATTTAACATGGACCCACGTGCACCGCTTACTGCCATCACCACACCACTGTTATCTAGGCCCAAATAACGTCCTGCTATTTGCCCTGTGTTGTCTCTTGCTTTGCCCAGGGTTTGCATTATTCGCATTTCCAGGGTCTCGTCTAAGGTTCTTCCTGGCAATGGATCTAGTTCGCCTGCTTGATAGGCACCTATCAACTTCCCCACATTCTCTCTGGCCGACTGAATCACATCTTGGATTTGGTTCTTAGCATCCGTGGGAATGTCTTCGTCATCTATGCCGAAACTGAACCCAGCTAACATTATGGCTCTGATGGCTACCTGGGTCATGTTATCCATGAATTTTGCCCCCACCGAAGAGCCATATTCTTTTATGACTCTGTCAGTGACCTTGCCTTTGAAAGCACCTATCGATGCGGCGTCTATGGTGCCTCGAACAAGCTCTCCATCAATGATCGTCACATAAGCATCGTTTTCACATTCTTCTTTTTTACACACATCACAGCTCATGCAAAAAGAGGCTCTATAGGTTAGATTCAGGCCTTCTGGAAGAATTTGGCTGAAAATTTGTTTTCCTGTCCAATAGGGTCGTTCATCGTCGTCAAAACCCTCCGGTTCAGGCAGGTCTACACCACCCAATATCTTAAGAAGTTCTATTACCTCTGATCGGTTGAATCGTTTATCTCCATGGGTGAGCAGAAAATTTCCGGTGACGTAGTCGTGGATGCCACCTATAATAGGTCCTCCAAAACGTGGTGAAAGTATGTTCTCTTGAACCTTCATCAATATGTGGGCCTCTGCTCTGGCTTCTTCGGTTTGAGGAACGTGTAAATTCATCTCGTCGCCGTCAAAGTCTGCGTTGTAAGGTGGACATACTGCGGGGCAGAGCCGGAAGGTCTTTCCAGGCATCACCACCACTTGGTGGGCCATTATGCTCATCCTGTGGAGTGATGGCTGACGATTGAATAAAACGACATCACCATCTATCAATTGTCGGTCTATTTTCCATCCCATATCCAGTTGTTCGGCCACTTCTTCGCAGTTTTTGTCTGTGATTTTCAACCTACGGCCGTCAAATCGTGTGACGTAGTTTACGCCAGGATGACCCCGCGCCCCTCTTTTTACGAAGTTTCGCATAACTTCGATGTTTCTAGCGTTTACCACCACGGGCACGGAGAGTTCCATCGCAATATCCTTCGGTACGCCCACCTCGTTGATGCTCAAGTTGGGGTCAGGGGATATGACCGTTCTGGCGCTGAAGTTCACTCTTTTGCCAGATAGGCTGCCTCTAAACCGCCCTTCTTTCCCTTTTAGCCTTTGAGAAAGTGTTTTGAGTGGTCTACCACTTCGGTGACGTGCTGGAGGGACCCCGGAAACCGTATTATCTAAGAAAGTAGTCACGTGGTACTGCAGTAATTCCCACAGGTCTTCGATGATCAGTTGGGGTGCACCGGCCTCTCGATTCTCCTGGAACCTCTGATTAATGCGAATTATATCTACCAGTTTGTGGGTTAGATCGTCTTCACTTCTCTGGCCGCTTTCGAGGGTGATAGATGGCCTCATGGTAACTGGGGGAACGGGCAGCACGGTTAATATCATCCATTCAGGTCTGGCAGTCTCAGGGTTCATACCTATGACAGGGATATCAACATCAGGCATCTTCTCAAACCTGTCACGAATATCCGTTGCTGTCAGCTTGTGCCCATCCTCTATATACGAGAGCGGTCTCTCAAATTTTATAGCTTGTTGAGGTGCTCCACAGTAAGGGCAGGCTTTATTCTTCCTGGCGTCGGTGAATACCTTGTTAACCACATCGTCTATGGGTCGACCCAGTTTGATCAAAGTATCTATCTGCTCCAAAAAGGAATTCTTTTCGTTTTCCCGCAACATGAGGCGGGAGCAATCCCTGCAGATGGCGCGTAGAAGCTTCCTGATAATTTTGGCGAAGCCTACATGTATCACTGGCGCTATCAGGTCTATGTGACCAAAATGACCTGGACATTCGCCGGGCCTGCCTCCACAAGTTCTGCACCGCAGCCCAGGATCGATGACACCCAACCTGGGGTCCATCAGACCCATTTCTATGGGGAAACCATCATCGTCATAGGTATCTGCAGTTATGACCTTCACCACACTCATCTTCCTGAACTCTTGGGGGGAAATGAGGCCAAAACTTATCTTGCCTATTTTCTTTGGGACGGTCATATTTACACCTAAACAGCATCTTCCAGAATCATTCTGGGAACCACGCCCAGCGATTTGATTTCGTCTAGCAACAGCTTGAATGCGTAGCTCATTTCCACGGGATATATCTCTGTATCAGATCCACAGATCGGGCAGTAGTCTACATTACGACGCGAGTCGTGGACGGCAATCATGCCGCAATGACTGCATACCAGTTCTGTTACTTTGTCAGACTCGTCCACCAGTCTTTCCTTCAAAGCCAAAGCTGCACCGTGGGCTATGAGTACGTCTCGCTCCATTTCTCCAAACCGAAGTCCGCCTTCCCTTGCTCTACCTTCGGTAGGTTGTCTGGTGAGTACCTGGACTGGTCCTCTGGATCGGGCATGCATTTTCCCCGCCACCATGTGGTAGAGCTTCTGGTAGAGAATTACGCCCATGAATATGTCGGCCATTACTTGTTCGCCGGTTATGCCGTTGTACATAACCTCTCTTCCTGTATGAGACAGGCCGAACTTAGTTAATGCGGAACGCAAATTTTCCTCGTTCTCGCCCAGGAATGCGGTGGCGTCTACGAATCGTCCCTCTAATGATCCAACCTTTCCCCCGATCATTTCCAATACGTGACCCACGGTCATTCTAGAGGGGATGGCATGAGGGTTAACGACGAGATCTGCAACTTGGCCATTTTCGGTAAATGGCATATCTGCTTGGGGGACGATAAGTCCCACAACGCCCTTTTGACCGTGACGAGATGCGAATTTATCGCCCAGTTCGGGGATTCGTTGGTCCCTGGTCTTGACTTTCGATAGTCGATTTCCGTTGGACGATTCGGTCAATATCACCGTGTCCACAACACCCTTTTCGTTCGATCGCATTCTGACCGAAGTCTCTCTGCGTTGTTGAGGACTAATTCCCAATTCGGAGGGTTCCTCCAGGAATCTTGGTGGGGACGTTTTTCCTACCAGCACGCTGTTTGGCCCCACTTCAGCGTTGGGGTTAATCAAGCCGTCGTCGTCCAATTGTGAATACGATTCAGAACCTGTAGCCCCTCTGACTTCCATGTCCGGTATCTCGAACTTGTCTTCCTGGCCCCCGGGGTACTTTCGTTCTTCAGCTTCAGAAACTCTGAAGAAGTGGCTTCGGCCTAAACCGCGTTCTACTGCTGACTTATTCAAAATTAAAGCGTCTTCAATGTTGTAGCCTTCGTAAACCAAAACCGCAATTACGAAATTCTGCCCGGCAGGTCGTTCGTTAAATCCTATTGCATCCACGGTTTTGCTCTGACACACGGACTTCTGGGGGTAGTGGAGATAATGTCCTCTGGTATCTGGACGTAGCTTGGTGTTGGCCATGGGGGTTCCCAGACATTGTTTAATCATGCCTGCACCCATGGTATTTCTGGGGCTAGCGTTGTGTTCTGGGTATGGTACCAGGCCTGTGCAAACGCCCAATATGAGTGAGGGATTTAATTCTAAGTGAGTATGCTCAGGGGTAAGATCCTCTTCCCACATGCCCACTAGGGCGTTTTCTTCTTCGCTGGCGTCTAAGTATTCGACTAGCCCATCCTTTTCCAGATCCCGGAAGTTTAACTCACCCTCTTCCAATTTTTCCAAATGTCCTTCAGTCACAAGGGGTTTTCCGTCACTGACTATTATCAGCGGTCTTCTGGTTCTACCCGAGTCGGTGTTTATGAGAATCTCGTTTGTTTCACCAAAATAAGCCACGTTGATCTGATTGCTTATTTTACCTGCACGCCTCTTTTTTCTGATGTCCTCCACCAATTGCAGTGGTTGGATATGAGTTCCTATAAACTCGCCGTTGACGTATACCCTTGCCTCACTCACCGTGACCACCTATAGGGGCTACTCCCAAATCCAGGAGAATGTTCTTAACGTCGTCGTATTCTTCCACCCCTGTGGAAAGTTCAACACCTTGTGCAAAGTTCTTCACCAGTCCACAGTTGGGGCCTTCTGGGGTTTCATTGGGGCATATTCGTCCCCACTGTGTAGGATGCAAATCTCTGGCCTCGAAGTGTGGTTGAGATCTAGATAAGGGCGAGATCACTCGTCGCAGGTGACTCAGTGAGGCCATGTAATCTGTGCGATCTAAAAGCTGAGAAACCCCTGTCCTGCCACCTACCCAGTTTCCCGTGGCCAGAGGATGAATCATTCTTTCCGTTAGTACGTCGGACCTGACTGTTGTGACCACATTTAAATCGCGATTTCTCATGCTGGCCCGTTCCAGTTGGTACTTCACATCTCTGGTCAGCCTGTTGAAGGCTACCCTGAACAGGTCTTCCATCAAATCTCCGCTTAGTTTGAGTCTCTTGTTAGCGTAATGGTCCTTGTCATCCGCACTTCTGCGGTTCAAGGCCAATTCAAAACAAGCTTCAGCCATGTGGCAGAGGAAAAGCGCTTTGTTATACCGATTGCCCTCTTCTATGCCTATGTGAGGCAAAAGGTAGCGATCTAATACGTATGCGGCCCTCTTCTTCTGATACTCCTTGGCTTGGCCAGCAGCCACTCTGGAGCCGATTTTCTCCAAAGCTTCCTCCTTATTGGCAACTTCTGCTTCCTCTAAGTTTTCCAGCATGAACTTAATAATCTCGGGATTTTCAGACACCGCTTGTGCGATCTCCATATCAGTATCCAGTCCCAAGGCCCTGGCGAGGGTTATGAAGTTCAACCTCCCGCTTACGGAGGGGAATGATACTTCCAAAATCGCTTTCCGACCACGTTCTACAATCACTAGCGATCGGTACCCTTGTCTCTGTGAGAATACTTTGGCCACTTCAATGGTATCGGAGTATCTTTGGTTGTACTCCACCAAAATCTTGTTTGGGGCCAAGTCTTCCAGAGTCATTATAACTCGCTCGGATCCGTTAACGATGAAATAGCCGCCTGGGTCTAAAGGATCTTCACCACAAGTGATCATATCTTGTGAGGACATATTACAAAGGTTGCATACTTTGGACATGACCATTACCGGAAGCATGCCGACCATGGCCTCAATTGGCTCTTTTTCAGTTTCACCTTGTACTATTGTCATCTCCAGGCGAACAGGCGACGCATAAGTGAGGTTGCGAAGTCTGGCGTCGTTGGGATATAGCAAATCCACCGACCCATCAGCTTCTGTAACCACTGGTTTTTCCACCCGGATTTTTCCCAGCTTGACGTAGGTATCTTCGATGTTTGTCTCGATTATGCCTACCTCGTCGATTACTTTTTGAAGACCGCCATCTATGAAACTGTTGAAAGAGTTGATATGATGATGTACCAACTTGTCTTTTGTAAAATAGGCCTTGTAAAGAATGCTCCTATCCAACAAATTATAAAACACCTCTTAGTCGATTACCAGCCTATAAAAGACCGATTGCCCTGCTGTGGGACTTTTTCTCAGGATCTTTATAACGTCCCCTACGCTTGCTCCGATCTCCTTCACTACTGGATCGGTGCTGTGAATCTTCGGCAACTGAGCCGCCACAATCCCGTACTCCCCCAAGACCTCCTCAGTCTCTTCAGAGGATAAGAGAATGTGTTTTGGAACTAACTCATGATCTTGTACTTCAAATTTGTCCATCCAGAGTCCTCCAAAGAAATGAAACAACGGGCTCGAAGGGATTTGAACCCTCGGCCACCTGGTATCTCCATTTACGTAAAAACTTAAAAGCCAGGCGCTCTGCCTAACTGAGCTACGAGCCCCCATGAACAAACCTGTCCATCTAACTACATTGGAGGTAGTGCACCTACATAAAACCTTTTCGGGTATCAGGTCTCCCTCACGATACGGGCTATTTCGTCTCCCACCTCAGAGGTGGTCGAACTTCCGCCCAGGTCATAGGTTTTAATCTTGCCTTCCCTGAGGTTATTTTCGATCGATTCTATCACGTTTTCAGCGGCTTTCTTTTCGCCGAGATGCTCCAGCAACATCGCGCCGGCCCAAATGGTGGCAACAGGGTTAACCTTGTTCATGCCCTTATACTTGGGTGCGCTACCGTGAATGGGTTCAAACATGCTGGTTCCTTCTGGGTTGATGTTCGCGCCAGGAGCAAGCCCCAGTCCTCCTTGGATCATGGCCCCCAAATCTGTGATTATGTCTCCGAACATGTTGGGTGTGACTACCACGTCGAACCACTCGGGGTTTTTCACGAACCACATGGTGATGGCATCTACGAAGTTAAAGTCGGTCTTAACCTTGGGATATTGTACGGCGATGCTCTCGAATTCTTCTCTCCAAAACCCATAGATATCGCTGAGCACGTTGGCCTTATCCACGCTGGATAGGTGATTGTCGCTTTCTTTGGCCAGGTCGAAGGCATATTTGATCACCCGACGAGTGCCCTCTTTGGAGACCATTCCTATTTGGTACGCTATCTCTTCGCTATCTGATTCTACGTCCAGCCCGAACTTAACATTGTAGAGGTTGCGAATCACCTCGAATTCATCACGTTTCTTTCCCGAATTGGCCCTTCCACCGATGCCGATGTAGAAGTCCTCTGTATTCTCTCTGACCACTGTGAAATCGATATCTTGAGGCCCTTTATCTTTTAGGGGTGTCCAGATTCCTTCTAAGAGCTTGACTGGTCTTAGGTTCACGTATTGGTCAAAGTAGAACCTAGTGGCAAGAAGGATGCCTTTTTCCAATATTCCAGGTTTCACCCTGTCGTCTCCGATGGATCCTAGGTAGATGGCCTGGTAGGTGTTAAGCTCCTTTAAAACCTCTTCAGTAACCAACTCACCCGTCTTTAGGTAGTGATCTGCGCCGAGGGGGTACTCAATCCACTCAAGTCCGAAGCCGTACTTATCCGCTGCGGCTTCTAGCACCTTCTGCCCTTCGGCCACGATCTCTGGACCTATGCCATCTCCAGGAATAATTGGTACTTTGTAGTTCAAGCAGACTTCACCATCCTTTTTGTGTATTCAACTAATCCGCCCATCGCCACGATTTCATGTAGGAATGGTGGAAGTGGGGTGGTCTTGTAAGACTCGCCTGTGGTGTGGTTGTATATAACCCCTTCAGCCATATCTATCTCGATGGAGTCGCCGTCATTGATCTCGTTAACATTTGGACAGATGAATAACGGCAGGCCAATGTTGATCGCATTGCGGAAGAATATGCGGGCGAAAGATTTGGCTACCACGGCTTTAACTCCTGCACCTTTCAACCCCAAAGGTGCGTGTTCTCTGGAGGAGCCACACCCAAAGTTGGTGCCAGCCACCACGAAGTCGCCTGCATCAACTTGACCTGCGAATTCTGGCCTGACGCCATCAAATATGTGATTTGCTAGCTCTTTTGGGTCATTTATAACCAAATATCGACCAGGTATGATCGCATCAGTGTCTATGTCATCTCCAAATTTCCAAGCTTTGCCTGCCAAATACGCTTCCCCCGGAAGGTGGACCACATAACAATGGTGAAATGGTATATTAATGTGACTGTTTTTCTTTGCCCTTATATTAATTGATGTGATGTTCTTCAGATGCTGCTGCCAATGAAAGGTCTTCATGAATCTTGCCAATTTATAGTAGAGAACCAATTAGTATCATCTAATTGGTTCTCTACTATAATCCGAGAGGTACATTTAAACACTACATAACGAATATGTCATTAATCGTTATTCCTGCGGCCGTTTGCAATCTGCAATACGTCTTTAAGATATTTATTAATTAAACCGGTGGATTCAATCTATTTAGTATTTACTGGCTTTACAGTGCAAATTACACAAAGTTAAATTTAGTTAGATACGATTTGTTTAATGAATGGTTGAGTGACATTTTAAACCAGACCGTACAATATATACCCTAGGTTAGATAACCTGTGCCAGTTCAAGGTTGAAATGGTGATTTGATTGAAGGTAATCATGATCTCGGGACGCACTCTGGGACAAGGTGCGACTTGCGAGGCCAAGATGACGCCCGAATTTTATGAGGCGACATCTTTCTGTTCACTTTCTGAAGGTGATTATAACTCATTGGGTTTGTCTGATGAAGATAACGTTCTGGTCTCCACTCCTTTTGGGGACGTGGTGGTTTCGCCACGAATCGATAGCGGTTTGCCCAATGGAGTCATATTCATCCCCATGGGTCCTTGGGCCAATGCCATAATCGGCCCAGAGACCGGCGGTTGCGGCACCCCTCAGTACAAAGGTGTAGGTTCTGAAGTGATGCCCACTAAGTTGCCAGTCAAAGGCGTTCGCGAGCTTTTTGCAGACTTGATTAACAAAAGGGGAGTTACATCTTGATGGTAAAAGATGTTCTATGTCCCTTCTGTGGCAGCCTTTGTGATGATATTCGGGTGGAGATAGAAGACGGTCTGATTGTCAAAGTGAGGGGGGCTTGCAAGCTTGGTGCCAGCAAGATCAAAGGACACGACAGAATAAAGGCTCCCATGGTGAGGAAAAACGGAGATCTGGTGGAGACCACCTATCAAGAGGCCTATGATCGTGCCGCTCAGATCCTTTTGGAGTCAAAAAGACCTCTGCTTTATGGTTGGTGTTCCACTATCTGCGAAGCACACAAGAAAGGCATTCTTCTGGCCGAGGAAGTGGCAGGTGTTATCGATTCTACCGCCACGGTATGTCATGGGCCATCTATTATCGGGATAGAAGAAAAAGGGCTGGCAGGATCTACATTGGGCCAGGTAAAAAACCGGGCCGATCTGATAATCTTCTGGGGTTCTAACCCCTCTGAAGCCCACCCCAGACACGCTCTGCGTTACTCGTCTAATGCCAAAGGTAGGTTCACCGAAGATGGGCGGAAGGGCCGAAAGGTCATAGTGGTGGACGTAAGAGAAACCAAAACGTCCAAAAATGCAGATAAGTTTCTCTTGATAAAGCCTGGAAGCGACTACGAGATAATATCCGCTCTCAGGATGATGGTGAATGGCAAGGGTGATGTTGTACCAGATACCGTAGCAGGTGTGGCCAAAAGTGCTCTTGAAGAGGTGGCAGAGATGGCCAAGTCCGCCAAGTTCGGTGCCCTCTTTTTCGGTTTGGGGTTGACCCACAGTCGTGGACGATATAAGAACATAGACAATGCCCTCTCCTTGGTAAGAGATCTCAACGTTCACACCAAGTTCATGGTCATGCCTATGAGGGGTCACTACAACGTGACCGGATTTGGCCAGGTGTGCGCGTGGGAGACCGGCTATCCCATGTCTGTGGATTTCTCTCGGGGCGCACCTTACTTCAACCCTGGAGAAACTGCGGCTTGTGATGTTTTGGGGAATAAAGAGGCAGATGCCCTAATGGCCATCGCTGCAGATCCTGCATCCAACTTTCCCTGGAAGGTTGTAGAGCGGATGGCAGAGATCCCTGTGATTCAAATAGATCCTTTCGAAAATCCCACCACTCTTCTGGCAGATGTAGTCATTCCCAGTGCAGTGGCTGGTGTAGAGGTGGAAGGTACTGCTTATCGGATGGATGGTCTCTCCCTGAGAATGAAGAAGTTAGTGGATTCTACTTCTCCCAGCGATCAGGAAATTGTGTCGAACATCATAGAAAGCGTAAGGTGGCTGGGCCATGATAATTAAGGGCGGAATAGTCTACGATCCTGCAAACGATATTCTCGGTGAGGAGATGGACCTCTGTATCGAGAACGGCAAGATCGTCGAAGATACAAAGGAAGGTGAAGTGATAGACGCGCGTGGACTTCTAATTATGCCAGGCGGTGTGGATGGTCACGCGCACATAGCTGGAGCAAAGGTCAACAATGGCCGAATAATGAGGCCCGAGGATTCTAGACAATATGTAGAGCCTCGTACAAAGTTACTTAGACCCTGCACTGGGTATACGGTGCCCAATTGTTATGCCATCGGATACCGTTATGCTCGTATGGGGTATACCATGGCCTTTGAAGCAGCCACTCCCATCCTGGAAGCCAGGCACACACACGAAGAGCTGGAAGAGATTCCCATCGTGGATAAGGGCGCTCTCACACTTTTTGGGGACAATTGGGAGGTCTTCGACTGTGTTCGGGAAGGGGATATGGATAAGTTGGCAGCTTTCGTATCCTGGGGTCTACGGGCCAGTCGTGGATACGGTGTCAAGGTGGTAAATCCTGGTGGAGGGGAGTGTTGGGGATATGGTGGAAACGTTTCTGCTCTGGACGATACGGTGCCCAATTTTGACGTCACCCCGCGGGAAATAATTAGGGGTTTGACCACGGCCAATGAGATGCTGAAGTTGCCCCACTCCATCCATTTACACACCAACAATTTGGGCAAGCCAGGAAACTACGCTACCACCTTAGAAACTCTTGAGGCAGTCAAAGACATAATTCCCTCTCGTGATCGACAGGTAGTTCACATAACTCACATGCAATTCAGCGCTTACGGTGGCACCGGTTGGCCTGATTTCAAGTCTGAGGCACCGGCCATCGCGGATTACTTCAACAAACACGACCATGCCACCATGGACATGGGACAATTGATCTTTGGCAGCGCCACCACCATGACCGCTGATGCACCCTTAGAATATAACAACGCCCGGCTGCTTCATGCAGCCCAGTGGTCCAATCACGACGTGGAACTGGAGGGCAGCAGCGGTGTCGTACCTCTTCTCTACCTCAGGCAGTCGCCAGTTAACGCCGTCCAATGGGCCATTGGCCTGGAGTTGGCATTGCTCACGGAGAGTCCTTGGAAGGTCGTGATGACAACAGACCATCCTAATGGCGGGCCTTTCGTCAACTATCCCGAGGTGATCGCCTTGCTCATGAGCGCTCCCAAGAGGGACGAAGAGATGGCAACGCTTCACCCCTGGGTTTCTAGCAGAGCCATTCTGGCTACTGTTGATCGGGAGATGGACTGGGGCGAAGTCGCGGTTATGACCCGGGCAGGTCCCGCTAAGATTTTGGGGTTGGAGAACAAAGGCCATCTTGGTTCAGGTGCAGATGCCGATGTTACCATAATCGGCGTAAAGCCCCACGAAATAGATCCCTCAAAAGATCACCATAAGATCAAAGAGGCCTTTTCCAGAGTCAAGTATACAATCAAAGATGGCCAAGTAGTGGTCAGAGACGGCGAGGTCGTGGCTGTGCCCCAAGGTAGAACTTATTGGGTGGATGCTTCGGTTCCTTTAAAACAAGCAGAACGACTACAGGTCGACTTGGCTGAGAAGTTTGCCAAATATTACAGCATCCAACAATCAAATTACATGGTACAGGATGCCTACGTGACCAATCCTGAAGTGATCGAAGCGGAGGGGTTCTAAATGAGATATATTAAGATCTTACCCCTTCAGACGTTCGAGGTTCCAATCGAGGCTGAAAACATCTGTCCGGATGTATTTGCCGATTTGACTTTGAGCCAGATCGGGAACTTGGAAGTCTGGGAAGGAAATCGCAAAAAGATCATTTCAGATCTGTTCCAGGTATCTGGAGACGATGTTCTAACCTCTACAAAAGATACTCTGGTCGTGTTGGATGGTGATTTCTCCCGGGTGAAGAGAATCGGCGAGAATATGACTGCAGGCACCATTGAGGCGAAAGGCGACCTGGGAATGCATGCTGGAAACAATATGACGGGTGGGTCTTTGCAAGTGGAAGGAAGTGCAGGGTCCTGGTTAGGTCGTGAAATGCGTGGCGGTCTAATTGTGGTCAAAGGCAATGCCGGTGATTACGTTGGATCTGGATCTCGTGGCGAGGCCTGTGGCATGCGCGGTGGAGATATACGTATAGAAGGTTCCACAGGGGATTACTTAGGTGAGCACATGTGTGGTGGATCCATTATGGTAAATGGCGACGGTGGTGACTTTCCGGGGGCCTCTAACCGGGGTGGTTTCATCGTCATAGGGGGCGATGCTTATCTGCCCGGTGCAGAGATGGCTTCAGGTTCCATAGTCGTCAAGGGCAAGGCCAGAGTTCTTCCTTCCTATCAGTATCAAGGATTGGTTGGGTTTCAGGGCATGACCCTGAATAAGTATTTAGGCGATCTTGCGGACAACGGCAAGGGCAATGTTTATGCGGCGTCCATAGATGTCGAGTAAAATTAGAGGTGTTTGGATTTGATTGATCGTAGTAAAATTCAAGAAATTTTGGAAAGTTATGACTTGCGTGATCCATTGATAGGGGTAATTGCATCCCATTCAGCCCTTGACACCTGTGATGGGGCCATCGAAGAGGGGTTCAGGACGATGGCCGTTTGTCAAAAGGGTCGGGAAAAAACCTATGCTCAGTACTTCCGAACCAACCGCATCGGCAACAACGTGATCAGTGGTGTGGTAGATGAGGTAACCATACTAAATAAGTTCCAGGAAATAATAACGAAGGATCAGCAAGATGCGTTGAAATCGAAGAACGTGCTCTTCGTGCCCAACCGATCTTTCACTTCCTATTGTGGTATGGATGCGGTGGAAGACGAGTTCGAAGTGCCTTTGTTGGGAAGCAGGAACCTTCTCCGGTCTGAGGAACGTGGGGAGGAGCAGGATTACTATTGGCTTTTGGAAAAAGCAAATATGCCCTATCCAGAAGTTGTGAAACCCGGCGATATTGACGAATTGGTTATGGTGAAACTGCCTCATGCGGTAAAAACTCTAGAGCGTGGATTTTTCACTGCGTCAGACTATGGTGAATACAAGCAAAAGTCTGATGCACTGCTTAAACAGGGCGTAATTACCAAGGCCGGTCTGGACCGGGCCAGAATAGAACGGTACGTAATCGGGCCCGTGTTCAATTTGGACTTCTTTTACTCCCCACTCACCGAGAAGATCGAACTTTTGGGGGTCGACTGGCGTTTTGAATCCAGTCTGGATGGGCATGTAAGACTTCCTGCACCACAGCAGATGGCCCTCAACGAGGCTCAGATCAATCCCGAGTATACGGTCTGCGGTCATAATGCTGCGACTCTCAGGGAATCGCTTTTGGATAAGGCCTTTGAACTGGCCGAAAAGTACGTGGCAGCTACTCAAGAGTACTACAGTCCAGGTATAATTGGTCCTTTCTGTCTTCAGACTTGTGTGGACAAGGATCTGGACTTTTACATCTACGATGTGGCTCCCAGGATCGGTGGCGGAACTAACGTACACATGGCGGTGGGACATGCTTATGGAAACGCTTTGTGGCGGACCAACATGAGCACCGGGCGTCGTCTCATGCGGGAAGTGAAAATTGCCCTGGAAAACGACGCTTTGGATAAGATAGTTACTTGAACTTTGTTGATCCAATATGGGCCAGATGAAATTTAATCTGGAGGAGTATCCAAAGAAGCTCCGAAAGACCTTAAAGCGTTTTGTTCAGGAGGAGGGGGCAACCGTAAATTTGGTTCTCCCTGCCCTTCCCCGTAGACATATGGATGAGCGGAGCTTGGCCATGATCCGGTTGGGAATGTTTGACGAATCGAAGATCTCCTCTTGGTTGGTTACAACGGACGAGGATTTGATCTTCATCAAGATCGGCTTTATTAAAAACCGGGTGGAGCGGTTCCCTTTGGATAGCATATCTGACGTGGAGTACGTTCGTGAGTTTCAGGATAACACCTTAAAAATAATTATCGGGGATGCCGCTGAAGTGGTGAGGTTTTACGACGAGCGGGACGGAATCGTGTTTTACCAGTTTATGAAAAACAAAAGTTGGAACACTGAATGACTGTGTTGTTGGTGGTGGCCCACTGTCTGCTTAATCCTGGCACTCGCCTGAAGGGGCTCAAATCGGTAAATTTCGATCATGACGTTGAAGCACCCTTAATTCAGCTTCCATGTCCTGAAGCGGGGTATTTGGGGTTGGAACGTTGGGCCGTTACCAAAAATCAGCTCGATGTTCCCAACTATAGACGATATTGTCGAGAAGTTATTCTTCATCAGGCGGATTTGATCGAACAGTTCTTCCGTCAGGGTTCAAAGATCAAAGTTGTGGGGGTGGCAGGCAGTCCCAACTGCGGTGTTGAAAGTACCACCTTGGGTTATCATGGGGGCAGGGTGTGGGCTGAGCCTCATAAGCATGTATCCGGCAGGGGAATATTCATGGAAGAAGTGCATCGAGAACTGGTTCTTAGGGGCGTAAAGTTCCAGTTCGTCGAGGTGGGCGAAAATAAGGTGGAAGATTGAAACGACCTTATTATGGCCTTATTCGTTCGTCAACTAGTTGTTTACGATATCAAATCCGCGCGACATTCACGATGATGTGAAAATGTTTGAATCAGCTGGATTTGTTCTTCGTTCATGATGAATATGGCTTGGATACGATGTAATTTGCGTCAGGCATTGCCCATTTCTGCAGACGGCAAAAGTGTTATGTGCCTCAGAAAGGTTGGTTCTGTATGTTTTACACGCATGCTGATGATGGCTATACTTTAGCATTGGAGGGCATCTTTCAGAAGACACTGGTTTATGGGGATAAAACCTTATTAACCGAGTTCAAACTGAAAAAGGGAAGCCAGCTTCCGAAACATAGTCATCCTCACGAACAGACTGGTTACTTGGTCTCGGGCAAAATACGTTTGTCCATTGGAGATGACGAGTTCGCTGCCTTACCTGGTGACAGCTGGTGCATACCTGGTAATGTGGAACACTGCGCTTTAATTTTGGAGGATTCTGTGGCTGTGGAAGTATTTTCACCGGTCAGAACAGAATATTTACCACGATATGATAAGTGAAACTTGAATTTTTGAAATCAAATGGAACGTGAACCGAAATTCCTGTAATGTATGGTTGATTCCATACTTTTTATCTCTCCCTGATATTTCTGCTCGAATTTCTGTACCAACCAAGATCGTAGTGCTATGCCCATCCAATTTTAAGATACATTCTAAGGCATCCTCTAGTTTCGAACTTAAAGGTGCTACACTGTCCTCGTTGATTTGGTGGGTTAGTAATCATCCCTTTATTGAAGAGCGATATTTGACGTGGTATATAACACTTGAATAGTATTTAATAATACGAAAATAGTAAATTTTATAACTAAATGGCCTTTATTTAACTACAATGGCAAGAACGACGTTATAGGAGTCCTGCCAAGTTGTTTTAGGTATGGAAGTGGTACAATTAAGAGGGCTGTTTTTTCATTGGTGGTTCTGGCGTTGTATATGTCTCTAGTGGGAATGCCAGTTGAGGCTTCTATTTGCACACTCGAAATATTCGGGAACGCAAACATGGATGGGATAATAGACGAAGATGACGTAAAATACGTGGAAGGTATAATCGGCGGAAATAACGATGAAACAAAGCTGGCGGATGCCAACCGTGATGGCGTGGTCACAATGGAAGATATCGATCAGATTGAGGCGATCATAAGCGGAAGGGAAAATAAACTTACTCTGATTGATAGTGGCAATAGAGAGGTTACAATACAAAAACCGGTGGAAAGGATCGTTGTATTTCATGGGGGCGTCACTGAGGCAATAAGGTCTCTTGGAGCTGGGGATCGAATAGTCTCTTGTAACAAATATACTGCTGATCAGAGGTTTTATCAGGAATTTGGTGATCTTCCAAACGTCGGATACGTGGATGAGCCTAATTATGAGGCGATATTGGAATGCGATCCCGATGTGGTCTTCCTATTTACACAAATTCCTGCTCATGACATTAATTGTGAAAATATCAGGAATAAGCTGAATGAGATGGATCCTTCAATTACAGTAGTTGGCGCGGACTTCCTGATGGCAGGAACCTACGTGGACGAAATGAGGGTATTGGGTTACATCTTGGACAAAGAGGCCGAAGCCGAGGAGTTCATCGAGTTTTATGGTGGGTGGATGGAGACGATAACAGAGCGGCTTGAAGGGATTTCTGAGGAAGATAAACCAAACGTCTACTTTGAGATGAACTCACCCAGCACTTACAGCAGTTGTAGCGAGGGGTTGCTAGCTTTACACGAGCCTGTCATAGTTGCTGGTGGCAACAACATCTTTGGGGATTTCGATGGCGCTGTTTTTGAGGTGGACCCCGAGGCTGTGATGGAGAAAAATCCCGATATCATACTTAAGTATGAGGTAGATCATGCACGTGGGGATTTCGATCGCGGTTTTGGTCTTGATCTCACGAAGCTGGCTGAGTTGAGGGGGGAGATAATTAACAGATCGGAGCTTCAGAATATAACGGCGGTCCGTGATGGCAGGGTGTACATAATTTCGTGGGACGTTCTTCTAAGTGGGGGGAAGCAGCCCATTGGAATGGCCTACATGGCAAAGTGGTTCTATCCAGAGCGTTTCAACGACATCGATTATGTGGAGCTTGAGGAGGCATTTCTAGAGTATTTAAGATATCAAGGGTTCGAATGCGACTCAACTGAGATCGGAGCACTCGTATATCCACAAAAATGAGATGTCATGACGCCTACTGAAGCTTTGTCGCAGCATCTGACATGGCCAAGGTCAAAAAGGAAAGCGGAGATTATTAGCTCTCCAGGGGATGGGCATGATGCAAGGCAACTGTTTTGTCAGTTGCCCTTAAGCCCCCCTAAATATGGAGCCATTTACATGGATAAACTAGATTGGAATGATTTATGGAAGGAAGCGATAGGACGTGCTAGCTGGGTCAAGCACCCGACTCAAATAAGCCGCGTGAAGGCCGAACAATATAACAGAGACTCGAAGTTGCGTGATAGATGGAAAAATCAGGTTGATTTGATAACGTCAAAACTAAAAATTGATCCAAAATACACAGTTCTAGACATAGGCGCCGGGACTGGAGCTCTCACAATACCTCTGTCCAAGATGGTAAGCCATGTAACTGCAGTTGAACCTTCTGAGGAGATGCTTTCCTGTTTAAAAATAAACATTGAGGGGGAAAAAATCGCCAACATAGGCGTTATAAACAAAAGGTGGGAAGAGGTCATTCCCTTTGAAGAAGTGAATAAACATGACATATTGATTGCTTCTTACTCTCTCGGCATGCCGGATATAAGGTCTGCCCTCTTAAAGATGGACATGCTCACAACAAAGTACGCATGCCTTTTCACTTTCGTTGGCAATCCTCTGTGGGATTACAGTCGGCTTTGGCCAACTATTTATGGCGAAGAATACGACGTAGGACCAGACTACATTTATATCTACAACGTGCTTTACGACATGGGGATCTATGCAAATGTATATATAGACCATTTCGATTACCAACAGTGTTTCTCCGATCTGGAAGTTGCAATCGAGTTTTGGAAATCTAACCTCAACGTATTATCTGAACAAGGTGAAGATATTATCAGGACTTATCTGTCAGATCGCCTTATCGAAGAAGGCGGTTTATTATGGTCGAAATCTCGCATGACGAGTGCCATAATATGGTGGGAAAAGGATGATTTAGACAATTGATGTCGATATTTTGGGCTAATGCTCAACTTTGAGACTGCACCTCTGGATACCTGATCTGTCTTTTCATCGCCCTCTCCTACATATATTCCGATCTACGGACTCTATCCGTTGAACCAGAATAGTGCGGGGTTTCGCCATCTTTCTGTCGCGTAGTTCTACCCCGCTGATTCCCGGTCGACAGATCGTTAGTTTACGTCACGTTTTGATTTGAAATGACGATGTCGGCCTCACATTGAAGGGTATACGAACGTTCCAAGTTCGCTAAGATCGTAGTCTAGCCCCATGAATCTTGTGAGGTATTCCTGATGGACCGACTTGATCTCTTCTACGCTCATGTCGCTGAAAAGCTCTGGATAGAACCATTTTGCCATGTAACTTATACCGACAAGGTGCTTTCCCCCACCACATGTGACGTCCCATGGGATTATGTAAACTCTAACATCTTTTACAGCGTTTATGTCCTTAAGCTCGGGCCTGTTCATGATCTCGTCTCTTATCACTTTCATCTTTTCTGAATTGCCACCAAGACCACTGCCTGTTTCAGCATAATTTCCGAATCCATAATTGAGTATGACATCGGGATTTCGGATCATCACAGCCTCTGGGTCCACATCAAAGAAGCTTTGATTGCGATCACCGAATATGTTAATTCCGCCTGCTGTGACGACGCATTCGTGCAATCCAAATGACCCCTTACTACAGGTGCTGTAGCCTTCTGGCCACGTTGCCATCTCGAAATAGACCGTTGTTCGATCCTCTTCAGGCACCGATTCTAGCCGTTCTTTTATTTTGTCCAGCCATCCGTTATAGAAATCTATGAACTCTTTTGCCTCATTTTCTCTGTCAATAATGTAGCTTAGTTTTCTCAGCTCATTCAAGTAACCTTCAATGGTAACGAAGTCCAAAGATATCACAGCAATGTTCGGATCTGCTTCATCTAGGGTTTTCTGAATATTCACACATTGAACATCATAGTCGTGTATGCTCGCAAATAGAATGACAGCATCAGGATCGCGATTCAGTATCTCCTCGTAGTTGGGATCATCGACGTAACCGATGTTAGAAAAATCATCGATCTTGTAAAAATCGGTTTTACTTACTGTTTGTCTATTGACGCCGACTATTTTATCCGATGCCCCCAAGGTTTGGATCGCTTCAATGGCCCCATAGTGAAAGCAAATTATCTTATCAATCGGCTTTTTAACCGTGATAATTCTGTCGGCGCTGTCCACTATCGTGATTTGCCTCTCTTCGCCTTTTATTATCTGCTCTATCTGGGTTATGTCATCCTCGGTGATCTCACCATCGTAGTTGGCATCAGCCAGCATTGTTTCTTCGTTAGTTCCCGCGATTATGCCCACGACGTATGCGATGTCATCCTCGTCTATGGTTTTATCCATGTCCGCGTTTCCGAATACTTCAAGCACATCACCTGAGGCGGTTGCAGTTGCCGTCGCCAACAAAGTGCATATTACTAATGATCCTAATAAACATGACTTATTACTCATTTCACTATCCCTCTTATATTATGTAAGCTAATTTTAACGAGCAAATATCAAAGTTTCGTCTCATTTATGTTTACTAGATGTTACTTTAATGTAAAAACTTAGTTTTTAGTTATAATTATTTCGGAGAATATATTACAAAAATTGTTTTACCGCTATGATATATAATTATTGGCAAAACATATATCTAAAATATATACAATTTTGATGGATGTCTTTTGAGACTCGAGTTCTCGACTCGAATTGATGGGTGAATATCACCTGAGTGGGCGGGAACATATGAAATTATTCATCGATTCCGAATACTTTCATAGCCTACCTTTTTAAGATAGCCCCCACGATGGGGACATAGGTCGAGAAAAGTTGTATGTTTAGGCGGTTGCTTCCGCTGATTATAGTCGAAAACCAATTAGATGATACTAATTGGTTTTCTCCAGAATAGTGTTTAACGATACGAATAGGTCAAATCTCTAACTCTTGCGAGTTCGAGATTTGTCTGAAAAGTATTGTTAAACACTATACTTAATCGTAAAATAACATCAAATTACCATGATAAAATGTGTTCAACTTAATATTATATTTATAAAATATTCAAATTTTAAAATTATCCAGCGTAGCCTTCAACTTGGCGTATGTGGCCTGGATGTGTTCAGGAATCACTCTGGTCTCCGCAAAGACGGTCATGAAGTTTGTGTCTCCAGACCAGCGAGGCACAATCTGAAGGTGAATGTGGCCCAACACACCAGCTCCGCCAGCTTCACCCAAATTTATGCCCAGATTGAACCCTTCTGGTTTCATGGTCTCCTTTAAAAGCTCGACGCAGAGATCGGCCATCTCCCAAAACTCGGATACCTCTTCCGTCTCCCAATTGGACAACGACGCGATATGCCTAAAAGGAACCACCATCAAATGGCCGTTGTTGTAAGGATAGGCATTCATCACAATGAAGTGATATTTTCCCCGAAGGATAATCAAGTTCCCCTCGTCGTCCTCTTCTCCGATCATTTTGCAGAAGACGCATCCTTCTTCCTTATCGCTCAAGATGTAATCCATCCTCCAGGGTGCCCACAGGTTGTTCATGATCAATCTACCTCAAAGGTCAATTTCCGGCCTTTCAATTTAGGTTTGTCCTCTATTAGCATCTTCAAGGCTTTAGGATAGGCCTTATATTCGGCTTTTTGGATCTTGGACTTCAAGCTCTCCTGAGTATCGTTCTCTTTGACTTTTACTGGGACTTGGTGTATAATGGGCCCATGATCCACGTTTTCGTCCACCAAGTGGACTGAGGTCCCGGTCCACTTCACTCCGTAATCCAATGCCTGTTGAAAGGCATTCATTCCTCTAAATGAAGGAAGAAGTGCTGGATGAATATTGGTAATCCTGTTTTTATAATGACTAACAAAAAACGGTGACAAGATTCTCATGTATCCCGTTAGGACCACCAAATCGATATCTACTTGGTCCAGATGGTCTATGAGCGTCCTGTCATACTCTTCACGTGATAAGCCAGAAGGATCTATAAACCGGCCCTCAACACCGTATTCTTTGGCGATTTTCAGAGCCCCGGCGCCCTCCTGATCTGTCAAGACTATGTTTACCTTGGCAGGCAGATAACCTGAGCACGTGGCCTCTATGATATATCGGAGGTTCTCTCCACGCCCGGAAGAGATAACCCCCAAATTGGTGGTCAACGCCAAGCGCTCCCGACAACAGAGATCGGATTCACTTCGATAGGATGATCTCGATGGCCGAAACGTTGGTCTCTCCTCGATCCGTGTTCAGCGTCTCGGTGGAGATCTTGATGTCTTTGACGTTCACGTCGCCCAAGAACCTACTTCTGGAAACTTCTGCAACGTCTACAGCTCTAGATATGGCCCGTCCTCTGGCCATTATCCTCACTTCTTCTGTGCCGCTGTTAAATTGTGTAACTACAGCTAGTACGTAGTTCATCACTGGTTTGTTGCCGACGAATACCACATCATCTTCTGCCATTTGCAATCACCACGTTGGACATAACCACTTTGTTGTTTTGTATAACAATGATTTACTACATAAAGTTAGTGATTTGGTTAGTGGTATCTTCCCCGTCCTTCGATCTCCTTTACCCTTGTTAGCACCTCCTCTGCTCTGGGATAATAATTTTGATATCCCTCTTTGAATGCCTCTATAAGTTGATCCGGCAGGTCTTCAGAGCTGTTTATAATTTGGAAAAATACGTGGATGTCTACTCCTTGAGCTTCGATGCTTTGGTCGTGATAAGCCAGCCCGAAGTCGATGAAATATATTTTGTCGTTTTTGAGAATCATGTTGGACGTGGTTAAGTCTCCGTGAATGATTCCACAGCTGTGGAGCCTTCCTACAAGTTCACCGACTTTATTTGCGAGCAGGGGGTCGATTAAGTCTCTCAATTTCGTGCCATCTATGTACTCCATGGTAAGCTGGAATTCTGATACGTCCAGCACTATGGGCGTTGGCACCCCACACCGTCTAGCTTCCGAAATTATTCGCGATTCGCTTATGGTTCGCTCTTGTCTTATTCGATCATCTAAGTCCAGCAGACGATATCCTTTGGACCGTCTCCATTTAATTACACTATCTCCATCGCGAGTTATTATGGCCTCCGCGCCTCTTCCAATCTCTTCAACCATTTAATATCACCTATTATGCCATCTTCCAGGCTTTGATAAGGCCAAGACATCCTGTGATCATCATATCGCCTCCAGGGGATGCAGGAGTAATCTTTCCAAAATCCTGAAGAAATTTGGGTTTCAATATTTTCTCCCTATTGGGGCCCGTTACAATTACCGATCTGATATTTTCTTTTCCTGGCGCTTCCTCAATGTGGGCACCGTGACCACCATCTTCGAACACTTCGGAGTTGGTAAGTGTTCCTTCGCATAATTTTTCAGACAACGTGTTCAGTTTTTCAGGAGTCATGGCTGAGGTATGGTGCTCGAAAAGTGCAATCATTCTTCCTTTCATCATCACTGCGCCGATGGTGTGGCCGTTGCCCAAGTTAAGAACTAACGCGGGCTCTAAGTAATTGATATCTTGGGTTGCCCCCAGAAGTGCAGCGGGACCTGTGTCCATGATCAGAGGTTTAA
>Ga0272443_10001892_pt1 | contig 28456 bp, 20 predicted proteins | sample SSMAcet12_FD_193581 | JGI IMG/M metagenome (GOLD analysis project Ga0272443, IMG submission 193581) | Marine sediment archaeal communities from Little Sippewissett salt marsh, Falmouth, MA, United States - SSM-Acet-12 | ecosystem: Environmental > Aquatic > Marine > Wetlands > Sediment ... | reverse complement strand
CTGACAACCGTTTGATCCGAGAGCGAATCGTGTCGGGGCAACGTTGTGGCTGATCGAGAAGTTCACGTAGGCATCCTTCGAGTATGGCCCTTCCACAAGGTTGCCCTCGTCGTCAAGGCTGTAGACGACCTGTCCCTTGACCAGAGCAGGATTGACCACATCGAACCTCTCGTTACCCTCAAGCGACTCCTTGAATGCATTCAATCCGGCGATGATCTCATCGGGAGTGTTGACCTCCAATTCCCCGTCTTCGTTATCATCAGAAAGCTGATCGCTGTACACGTCCCAACCTTCTTCATGTTCCCTGAGAAACAAGGGATACAGAATGCCGTCAGAATCGATATTACCCCACCAGACTGATATTACGCTGTTGAACGGGAAGATCCTTCCGTCTTCACGTCTCTCGTACACCGGCCTCCATTCCGCAATCTCGCCAAAACCGTCCGCATCTGGTGGATTGGGGATGAATCGCTGTTCGTCCGAGACAAGTTCGTATCCAAGGGTCGCTGACCTGCTGAGACCCGGTATATGGCAAGCCTCGCAGGATATGGCTTTCAGATGTGAAGGCCTCACCAGTGCGTGTTCGGGAATCGTGGCCCCAAGATACCCGTTCTCGTGGCATTTCTGACATGACATCATGGAGTTGTCGAGGTGGTCGGCAACGGTGGATGTATTCGAATTGCCTTTGGCAAACTGATGCGAAATGTCCGAAGGATGACAGGAAGAACAGCTCATTCCCTGCTGGTTATGAATATCCGGGTTGTGCAGGTCATACCATGAAAATCCGCGTTTTTTAATGGATGACTTGCCATGACAGAACAGGCAATTCTCCGATGGAGGAGGCCAGGATACGTCTATTTCGATAGTACCGTCATTATTGAAGTATCGCTCATTGTATATCACCACAGGTTCATCGCCAGATGAAACATAGCCATCGACCACACCGAGTCGCGTTGCCGCGACTGATGCCCACTTGTAGTTCCCGGATTCGAGTTGATTTACACGCTCCTCGAAATCGTATCCCTCGAAGTGACAGAGGAAACAATCCGCCTCGACTACACCGCTCTTGTCCCATTCACTCTTGTAGTAATCCCCGTCAAGCTCTTCCATCAACTCGGGGTTTTCCGCAAGATACTCATCGTATCTGTTCCCCTCACGGTCATATTCGAGACCGCCGCCACCGGGGTGACACGCACCGCATGGAGGGTCATCGGATGACGTACGGGAGAAACCGATGAAATCGTAGCTGGTCACGTCAATCTCGTCAGGGTGTGCGTTAACCTTCTTCGCAAGCTGTCTGAAAGCGTACGGATACCACTTTCCCATGAACCCGTCCGACAGAACCCACGGCTTTCCCATCGACACCCCGAAGGTATCGCTGACAACATCCCAACCCATCTGAAAATGGTAGCCCTGTGTGATCTCATCGTAATCGTGGCACATGCCACAGGTCTGTTTGGTGGAAACGGGCTTCTCGTCGTTTTCATCCGAAATCGGATCGATGATTTCGCCTTCGGGATCAAGAAGATAGATCGCAGGGTGTTTCGCATGTGCCGTTTGAGCAACAAGAATGAACAGGGCACAGACAAACACAAGGCAACTCGGCAAGCAACGCGGAAAACCTTTCATCACTTCTCCCCCGCCAACTGAGGACGATCTAAACGATTTCTTCGAGGTGATTGTCACTCAGGACTATCAGGCGCAGCGTCTTGAAACAAGTGACAACCTCATAGATTGAGATTAAAGAATTTCGTTCGAGATGTCAATAGAAAGCCTTACTGGATCAGCAGCAAACAAATTGGGGTCACCGGATCTCACTCGATAACCGCTCCGAATCCTTCCAAGAACACAAAAACATGTTTGTTGACATCTGGCCGGGATTCGTTGATTTTATGGCGCAGTCTGGCAGCGTTATATCAAACAGAGTTCCGAGAAGGAGTTTAACCTGTGGGAGAAACCCTCAAAAGCATCTTTGAATCGATAAGTAGTGTTCTGCAATTCGAATTGTTCTCTATCAATGAACAGGCGATCACGGTATCATCCGTGCTCTGGTTCCTGCTGGTGCTGGTCATATTCTTCGCTCTTTCGAAACTCGTTAACAGGGTGATCATAAGACGGCTGTTGATCCGATTTGATATCGAGCGGTCGATTCGCTACAACATGCTGCGACTTGGCCACTACGTGATAATGGTAATCGGAACTCTCTTCGCCTTTCAATTCGTGGGTCTCGACTTGTCATCTATGGCATTCATCTTCGGCCTGCTTTCAGTCGGTATAGGTTTCGGCCTGCAGAATATCACATCGAATTTCATCTCAGGGCTGATACTGCTGTTTGAACGACCAATCAAAGTAGGGGACAGGGTCACTGTCGGCGAAGTCGAAGGTGATGTGGTCGCAATTAACATGCGGGCAACAACCATAAACTCACTACGAAACATCTCAATCATAGTCCCCAACTCCGAATTTATCTCATCGCAGGTAACGAACTGGTCGTACGGCGATCCGAAGATTCGTGTCGATATAGATGTCGGGGTTTCATACAACTCAGATTTGGATATGGTGCTGAAAACCCTGAAGGAGCTTGCCGAAGAGCACCCGGCCGTTTTAAAATCGCATCCTCCGCAAGTGTTGTTGATGTCGTTCGGTGATTCATCGTGGGACATGCAATTGAGATTCTGGATGGCCTCCCCGGAAGGTTACTACAGGATTCGATCCGAAGTTAACTGCGCCATAGTCAAGAGGTTCAGAGATTACAACATTGAGATACCGTATCCGCAAAGAGATCTTCATGTACGCTCGCCGCTCCCAGTTCCTTTTGCTCCGGGAAATAGAGGGCAAGAGTCAGAACAAGAAATTTCCTGACGGGCTTGGCCGACTCTGCCAAATCATACCACAGGTCGTTCCCGGAAGCCAACTTATGGCTGCGAATCGTTCAATATGATCCGCTGATATCCCGATACATATACGGTGAATCGCTTGTTGACAAAGTTGTTAAATTGCTTATACTTATAGAAATGATGGAGTGTACTCGCCATTAACGTCGACAAAACAAGTCGTATTTACATGCTTAAAAGGCCAATTCTACCTTTTAGGAAGTCTCTCTTAATGCTAGTTCCGTTGCATGATATCCCTAACAGCGAGGTATGATAGAATGAGATTCGTGCACCAAAGAATCATCGGAAGACCAGTGCGCAGCAGATCGCTTCCGCTTCTTGTACTGCTCCTGGCAATTGTGTTCTCAGCGACGGGGACGAACGCGCTCGCTCAGCAAGTAAGGTTCGCCCTCGATTTTAACCAATCGGACTTCGCCTTCGACAAGTACGGGGACTATGATATCGTCAAGTTGCGTGGCGGTATGTACCTCTCCGATGATGGCAAGCCGTGGATTCCCGCGAAGGAAGTCAGGATAGCACTACCCGACGGGATGAAAGCGGAAAATGTAATCGTGGAATCGGTCCGAAATCGCGAAATTGCTGGAGAATTCAGCATATTTCCTTCGCAGCCTCCGTTGAAGTTCGGAATGGATACAGATGAACCCGAGTTTGTCATGCCCAATCAGGCCATTTATTCATCGTCCGAAGTCTATCCTTCGCTAATCGCAGAACTTATCGGCCAGGCTGATCTCGCTGGGCAGTCGTTCGCGATTGTCAGGGTTTACCCAATGCAGTACATCCCCTCATTGGGGAAGCTCATTCTGAATGAATCCGTTGAAATCTCGATATCCGGGACAGCCGGATATGTTTGTGGTGACTACCTTCCGGACAATATATCGGATGCCGGCAAGATGAAGTATGAGAATATGCTCAGTGTCATGCTTTCTAATCCTGAGGAAGCGTCGGTGGCACATTCACCGCTCCGCATGACCAAAAGCGCAGCGCTACCTCCCGGCGGCCCATTCGATCATGTCATCATCACGAACTCCGCCGAGGCATCTTACTGGGAGCCACTCGTCGAGTGGCACAACAAGAAAGGCGTTCGCGACACAGTCATAACTAACACTTACATATACGGCAATTACAGTGGTGCGAACAATCAGGAACGAGTACGAAACTTCGTGATTGATGCCCATGACAACTGGGGAACGATGTATTTCCTGATTGGCGGCGAACATGGTGACATACCTTTCAAGTTCAGGACGTATGAGAGCGAGTCGATCCCAAGTGATCAATACTATGCCGACTACGATGACGACTGGCAGCTCGAGGTATTCGTCGGAAGGGTAACCGCCGACAACTCATCCCAGATTTCCCGATTCATCGATAAGCTGATGAAGTATGAAACTGACCCGGAATTCGATGATTACCTTCTCGACGTAACTCTCCTTGGTATGGACCTCACAACAGAGTTCGATCCACCCTATTATCAGCAGACGCCCACCGAGGATATGAAGGAATACATTTTCGATGAGTATATCCCTTCCATTTTCAATGTCACCAAGGTTTATGACAGTTATGGGGGAAATCACAAGACGGATTTCATCAACGCCCTGAATGACGGTCAGCACCTCGTGAACCATAGCGATCACAGCTACTACAACGTCATGTGCACCGGGGATCGCAACCACGGATGGTGCATGTACAGTTCGGAAGTGGATTATCTCACTAACACGGATCGAATGAGCATAATTGTTTCGCTTGGATGCCATGCTAACGAGATGGACTATAACGATTGCATCTCCGAGCACTTCGTGATCTACAATGACATGAAAGCCGGAGTTGCATTCACGGGGAACACGAGAAGCGGGTGGTTCTATGTCGGCGATCCGATGTCGCTCTCTTCATCTCTCGACATTCAATGGTGGAAAGGTTTGTTCGATCAGAACAACTACCGTCTTGGCGAGACGATTGCATACGCCAAGAACAACAATCCATCAGGGGGGATTTGGAACTACTGCCAATGGACACTGAACTTGCTGGGCGAACCCGAGATGCCCGTATGGACGGAACTCCCTGACAGTTTCGTCGTTACGCACCCGACCTATCTACCCGTTGGCTCATCGATGTTCACCGTCCATGTGGAGGAGTTTGGCCCGTCGAATATAGAAGGCGCCTACGTATGCCTGTGGAAAGAAGGCGAAGTGTACGCGACCGGTTACACTGACGCATCGGGAAATGTCACTCTTACTGCGACTCCCGAATCAGTCGGATATATGGACGTGACAATCACGATGCAGAACTTCATACCGTATCGGGGGACGGCCGAGGTTACCCTCAACAATCTACCTCCTGAGTGTCAGGTACCAGAGGAGACATCGGTCTTTATATGTGAAACTCAGCAGGTATGTCTGCCGGTCGGCTGCTATGATCCTGATGGCAATCTTGCCTCCGGCCCGACGATTACCGAGGGACCGGGTGAAATCATAGGAGACAACTGGTGCTACACACCCGCCTATGATGGCGACGTAGCCAATGTGACCATCGAGTGTGTCGACTCATCAGGGCTTTCATGCGAGGCATCATTCAGCATCGAGTTCGGCATAAACGATCCTCCGCAATGCAATCCACCTGCAGACACGACAATCGTGCAGTGCATACCCGGCCCAGTATCACTCTGGCTTGCTGTCACCGATCAAGACTCCAATCTCGACGAATGTGTGATAGTGTCCGGTCCCGGGTCAATCAACAGGACGAACTGGAACTACACACCGCCAACGGGAAATGATACGGCGGATGTGGTGATACTTTGCACTGATGATTGTGGCGATTTCTGTGAAGCAGGGTTCCGGGTGATATTCGCCATCAATGAACCACCGACCTGCGAGTCGCCTTCCGATACCACAATAGTTCAGTGCGATCCGGAGGAAGTGTCACTGCCTGTGGTGGTGTATGACCTCGACGGTGGCACCCCGACATGCGAACTTACCGATGGTCCCGGAACGTTAGCGGATGGTTACTGGACATATACACCGCCTGGCGATGAGACAGTATCGGCAACGATCACGTGCACTGATACATGCGGTGCATACACAGAAAACACGTTCGAAGTGATCTTTGATTCCAACGATCCGCCAGTGTGCGGTTCGATGGGTGATACGACTATGCTGCTCTGCTCGTTATCGGAGGTTAGTCTTCCTGTGACCACATTTGATCCGGACGACAATATAGTCAGCCGGGAAGTAATCGAAGGGCCCGGATCAGTGACTAATGGCAACTGGGTGTATACCCCGACCGGCACAGGGACTGTCGCGGTCACTGTTAGATGTACGGATGCTTGTGGAGAATCCTGTGACGAGACATTCTCGGCAACGTTCGTGCTGAACTCTGCACCCGAGTGCCAGGAAGTCAATGACACGACTATCTACATGGGTGAGCCGACACTCATCTCAATTCCAGTCTCTGCGACGGATATCGACGGCAATCTCATCGGATGCACTGTCTCTGACGGAATAGGTAATATCGTCGAGAGCAGATGGGAATATACTCCCGCAGCGTCCGACACAGTAACGGTTTCTGTTGAGTGCATCGATGACTGCGATGCCACCTGCAACACGGAATTTACTGTCATTATGCTTATGTACGAGTGTGGGGACATAAACGGTGATTTCACGGTTGATATCGACGATGTTGTCCATCTGATCGGATATATATTCAGCGGAGGACCAGCTCCCATCTCAATGGAAGCGGCAGATGTCAACTGCTCCGACAATGTAGATATTGACGATGTCGTGTATCTGGTGGCATATATATTCACTGGCGGTCCGGCGCCATGCGCCGACTGTGACAACTAAAAAGTCACTATCGAAATTGTGCTACAGCTTGTATACCGGCTTGGCTTAGACGCCAGGCCGGTTTCAGTTGGCGGGAGTCTTCACCTGCACCGGTTTTCTATCCATCCTGATCAATATCAACTTTAGTTGACTTAGCAAAAGAGCAAACCTATTATCGCTGTCGAACAAGCTACTTCAGTCGGAAACTGATATGCAAATTGACGGGCTGCTCAGCGTTGGCATAGTTATACTCATTGGACTCCTCGGGGGTAAACTCTCTCATAAGTACAACATCCCCCGAGTCACCGGCTATATGCTGATCGGTCTACTATTCGGGCCTTCGGTATTCGGCCTCCTTTCGTCCGAGTTGCTTAGCGACATCCACCTCATCAACGATATCGCATTAGGACTCATACTGTTTGCCATCGGTGGAGAAATCGAGCTACACCACATCAAGGCAATGGGGAAAAAAGTGGTTTTCATCGCAATAGCGGAGAGTCTTGGAGCATTTGCCCTGATCTTTGGAGTCACGATGGGTATCTCGGGGGACCTCGGTCTGGCCTCGCTCCTTGGCACTATTGCAATTGCAACAGCCCCGGGGGTCACTCTTCTGGTAATTCGGGAATACAGCGCAAGGGGTCCCTTAACCGAGACACTACTTGCAGTGGTCGCAATGAACAACGTGATTTGCCTCGTCGCATTCCGCCTCTTCTTTTCGGCATACTCGCTGGCAAATGGAGCGCCCATGCTTGACGTTGCTTTTGACGTATTCAAAGAACTTGTCTTGTCCGTTGTAATAGGCCTCGGACTCGGGGGATTGATTACTTACTGGGAGAAGAAGATCGATGACCTTTCCGAATTAGTACTTGTCATTATAGGGACACTATTGCTTGGTATAGGAATTTCAACTACCATCGGTATCTCCCAGCTTTTAGTATGCCTGATCATCGGCGCCGTAACCAATAATCTCTCAATGATGCACAAGCTTGTATACCCGGAGCTTAGACAGACAGAGATGCCGTTCTACATAGCGTTCTTCGTTCTATCGGGGGCAAGCCTGCATCTCGATTCGCTCGCGCACCTCGGATTGCTTGGTGTGGCTTATCTCGTAGCAAGACCTCTCGGCAAATTCATCGGTTCCCATGCGGCTGGTGTTGTATTCAAGGCCAACCCTCAGGTTATCAACAATCTGGGCATGGCGCTCCTACCACAGGCGGGAGTGGCTATCGGTCTGGCTATGGAGGTTTCTCAGTCACATCCTGAACTGGGAGGAATGATCAGCACGGTAGTCTTGTCATCAGTAATTGTGTACGAGGGGATAGGGCCATTCCTGACAAGACTGGCCCTTGTGAGAGCAAGGGAGACACACAGCGAAGACTGAGCCGATTAACCCACTATATTCCTGCCGCCGTCAACCGTGATGAAATGCCCGCATATCATGCTCGACTGGTAGGAACAAAGAAAAGCAACGACATTTGCGACATCTTCTGGTACTATGATTCTGCCAGTCGGCGTGTGAAAAGCTGCATGCTCGATAACACCTTCCGAACTCGGTATCGATCTGAAAGACTTCGTGTCCGCTAATCCTGCAAGCACTCCATTCACGAGAATGCCCTTCTTCGCCAATTCGACACCCAGTCCACGCGTCACTGATTCAAGAGCAGCCTTCGCCGGACCGACAACGCCATAACCGGGCAGCACTTTCTGACCACCGTCGCTCGTAATACTTATGATTCGCCCCCATCCATTCATCATTGGAACGGCGAGTTGAGCCATGTCCAGAAGGGAACGAGCCGAAGCCCCAAGAGTGACATCCCAGTGCCTGGGTTTTGCTTCCATCAGACTCCCCGGAACACCCCACGCCGCGTTGGCGACAACAATATCGAGCTGGCCGAATTCCTCTTTGACTTCTCCGAACAGCCTCTCAAGGCTTTCTATCTTGCCGACATCAGCTCTCACGGCGATGGCATTGACGCCGAACGACCTGGCTTCGTCTACCACCTCCAGTGCCTCTGACCTGCTGCGCCTGTAGTTTACGGCAACATGCACGCCCTCGCTTGCGAGGCGGACAGTTATCGCACGTCCAAAACCTCTCGATGCACCGGTTACTAAGGCGTGCTTTCCCTTCAACTCAGGATACATTCTCTCCTCCAGACACGTACACCCCCATCCTCTAATCTCGATGGGCTCTTATCGCTTTCTGATCCTCGATGCAATGGTCAACGCTCAAGTGTCGGAAATGTTCCGTAATACACTGGTGTTCCAGATTCGTAAGATTCGGACAACTGTGCAGACAATCTACTGGCCGCAATTCCAGTCGGGTCTCAACCTTGACTGGATTTCCCATGCATCGAGAATGACGAGAGCGGCCATGCTCTCGATTACGGGAACGATCCTTGGGAGGATACAGGGATCGTGCCGTCCGTGGACTTCGATATCACGATCTTGCCCCTGTGCATCAACTGTCCTCTGAGGTTTCGATATGGAAGATGTCGGTTTGACTGCTGCTCGCAGGACTATCGGTTGACCGGTCGAAATCCCACCGACAATTCCACCTGAATTATTCGACAAGAATCCATCTCCGGTCATTTGGTCATTGGACTGGCTGCCTCTCATACTCGCCAGCTTGAATCCTTCACCGATTTCCACGCCTTTGATTGCGCCAATAGTCATAATCGCATAAGTCAGACGAGCATCAAGTTTGAGGAATACCGGGTCTCCCAAACCAGCGGGAAGACCAATTACATCCAGTTGGGCGATTCCGCCCACCGAATCGTTGTCCGCTTTCGCCTTGAGGATTGCTTCTTCCATGAGCTTAGCAGCCTCGGGATCAGCACAACGTACCTTGTTTGACTCGACCGCGCTGTAATCACACTTTTGGACCTTTACTCCAGCTATTTCGATTGAGTGTGCTATGATTTTCACTCCGCGTTCTTCGAGAATCTTGCGTGCAATTGCGCCCGATGCTACCCTGCCAGCGGTTTCGCGGCCGGATGACCGCCCCCCGCCCCGGTGATCGCGAATTCCGTATTTTCTGTAGAATGTGAAATCTGCGTGGCCGGGCCTGAAAATTTCCTTCAGCCCCTCATACTTGGATGGGTCCTGATCCTTATTGTAAATAACCATCGCTATCGGAGCACCGGTTGTCTTTCCCTCGAATATCCCGGATAGTATGTGTACAGTGTCCGACTCACTTCTCGGAGTCGTCACATCGCTCTGTCCGGGTCGACGACGAGTCAAATCTCTCTGGATATCATCAGTGGATATCTCTACTCCCGGTCGTACACCATCAAGCACAGCCCCGATCGCCGGGCCGTGACTTTCACCGAATGTGGTAACCCGAATGACCTCCCCGAATGTGTTTGGAGATTGAAATCGGATCGCGAGTTCATTCCGAAGCAACTCTAGGGCTTCTACGGATATGTCTTCAACCGAATCTCCATCAGGGATCATGCTAATATCTGCTACACCCGGATGAAGGCTATCGTCAGATGTCTCCGTGAGTCCAACAATTATGGAATTGGCGCGAATTGCAGAGAAGAAGCCGTGGTTTCTGGCAATTTCAGATTCTACTGAGATAACACACCAATCAGAGTCTTCGAGCCTTTTCGGAAAATCAGTCGACTGATCCTCAATCGTCACATGCGCAAGCCCGAGCAGTTCGGATAACCGTTTTCCGATATCATGTGGCCGAATTGTGGTTTTCCCGATTATTACTACTCTCATACTATTATCTCAGGTGTTTCCGGGTTACTATAACTCATAATCGGCATGATGCAACCAAAACTGACCCTTCTAATACGTTTGCGCTTGCCGGCTGTAGCAGGTATATTCACATCAAATCGAGCATTCGGAGTATGATACCCATGACAGTCTTTTCCAATGAAGTTGCCGTGCGCCTGCAGGACACCGATGCGGCAGGTATCCTGTTCTTCGCAAACCAGTTCATCTATGCCCATGAAACATACGAGATGCTCATGGAGGAAATTGGGCTGTCGTTCAAGAGCATACTCGATCACGAAAATTACCTCATCCCGCTTGTTCATGCAGAATCCAATTACTACGAACCACTCTCTGTTGGACAGAGACTCTCAGTGGAATTGAGCGTCGAGAACATCGGGGACACTTCCTTCACACTGTCGTACAAGCTCAAATCCGCGGACGGCATCGTCGTAGGTGATTGCAGGACGGTTCATGTGACGATAAACAGCAAGTCAGGTAAGAAGATCCCGCTTCCGGCGAAGCTTCGAGATGGTCTCGAGAGGTTCTCTGCTGAATGATACCTTACGTTTGTCTCTCCCTATAGATCTCCAGCAGTCGCTCACGGTCAATCTTGTCGATTGTCTTTTTCGGAAGTTCATCCAGTGCGATTATCATATCGGGAATCATCATTCGAGACAGGTTGATTTCAAGATGCGCCACCAGATCAGATATGTTCAGGCTCGCGGATGATGGTTTGACGAAAAGAATCGGCCGCTTACCCCATTTGTCGTCCTCCACGGCGATTACGGCACATTCTGCTACGTGAGAATACGACAGGGCAACTCGTTCTATTGATGATGAATGGACATTCTCTCCACCTGATACGAACATATCATCAATTCTGCCGACTACTCGAAGATACCCCTGAGCATCGATGCGGCCGACATCTCCCGTCCTGAACCAACCACCGTCTGTGAAGCTGTCGCCGCCGATATCCCCAAGATAGCCGGAGAACACTCCGGATCCTTTAATCATTATCTCTCCGTCAGCACCTGAATCGACATCACCACCGTTCCGATCAACGATCCTGACTCTGACATGATTGAGCGGTTTGCCTGATGTAAGTAACTTGTCGCCGGAATCACTTGGTGTATTGGTACAGACCTGTGATGATGCTTCCGTGAGTCCGTAGCTGAAGAGAACAGGCAGGGACTTATCAATGACAGTCTTTCTTAACTGCGGCGACACCGACGAGCCTCCCAGCAGAATCGCTTTGAGACTTCCCGGTAAAGGCTTGGAGCCACGATTAGTAAGCAGGCTGTCGAGCATTGTTGGCACGAGAGATATGTGTGAGATACCCCCAAAGTCGATAAGGTCATTCACCACTCGAACATCGAATGATCTCATGGCATAGGTAGAGCACCCTGCGAGCGCAGTTCTGAACTGAATTGACATTCCGCCGACATGGTAAAAGGGCAGTACAGCGAGCCAGCAATCGCCGGGATCAAGCTTGATGTTTTCATTAGACGCTTCCGCACTATGGATCAGATTTCCCGAAGTTAGTCTGACTCCCTTGGGTACGCCCTCGCTTCCAGACGTGAAAACTACGGCAGCTTCTTGATCTGTATTGATTGATGCTTCGTACTCAGTTCCCGCAGGAGAATCAGAGGAGTCTTCTTCGGGAGGCGATACGAGATCATCGAATGATGCCGCTGGAACATCAACTTCAGAGGCAAAGCTTTTATACTCTTCTGTCAAGACTACTGCCATGCAATCGGCCAGTAGGATCATATCGCTCCACTCTTGAGGAGAAAGTCTCAGGTTCATGGGAACGATAGAGATTCCGCATCTCAGACAGGCAAATACAGTTATCGCATAGTCTATTGAGTTCCCTGACAGCACGGCAATCCGGTCACCGGGTTGACACCCAAGAGCTGCTAACCGTTGCATGCAACGCTCAACGATCTTATCAGCATTGCGAAATGACACAGAATTCGAGGAATCACGAAGAAGGACACTATCGGGCGTTACCGTAGACCATTTTCTGACTGGACATGTGATCGTATTTGCTGTCATCCCGACATCCAGGCAGTATGCTTCAAGGCCACTCCAATACCTGTTGATTCGGGAATTCTCAGGTGTCCATCAATCACAGCGAACTCCTCTTGGATCAGGCTGTCGCTGAAAAACCGTAACGTGTCCAACCCGCATGGAAGGATCTCGACACCATATGCCGCGGCGAGCTGGGCACAGGCAGCAACTCCGACTCCGAGCTCAAGCATGCTTGTCACGGCAACCGACTTGTCCAGTTCAGCGGCCCTCTTGAATAGCTTCATGGCCTCTGAGATACCACCGATCATCCCGGGTTTGACAATTAGTGCGGTTACAGAATCGGATTCGAGCATTCGAGATGAGAGATCAGGATCCGCAAGGGATTCATCCGCACCGAAGTACACTCCGGTCTCGGCATTCAGCTCTTCTATCCTGTCGATATCCGAAAGCTTCAGCGGCTCTTCGACAAAACTGATTCCGAGATTCTTCACATGGGACAATACCCTCAGAGCAGTAGCGTAATCCCAGCTCCTGTTGGCATCGAGCCTGATAAGCGTATCAGATCCGATCAAATTTCTGATGTTTACGACTCTCTCAATGTCTGATTCAGCCGTAGAACTTCCAACCTTGACCTTCAGAGTTCCCATACCGAGTTTCGCAAACCTTTCAATCTCCACTGAGAGGTCAGAGCTTTCGGAAAGCAAACCATTGACAGGTATGCTTTCTACGGCATTTGAATCCAGCCATTTGCACAACCGAAGTCGTCCTGCTTTGGCTGCCAAATCTGCAATCGCGGTCTCTAAACCAAAGACTGCGGACGGGTAATTATGTACATCAATACCACTCTTTGAGAAGCTTTCAATGATCCCCGGCAACTCCCGAGAATCGACAGGAATGGTAGTACCTTTCAGCGTCTCAAGACATTTTTGTAGAACATCACCAACATCTTCGAGACTATCAGGCGAGTAGCCCGGTAGAGGCGCGGATTCCCCCAGCCCAATAGAACCGTCTTCACCAGAGACTTCAATGAGAATGCCCTTGCGGGTAGAGACACCGCCCCAGGCTGCCTGGAAAGCACTTGTGGAAGCTATCTCGTAATATGTGAGATCTGCTGAAATGGCCTTCATATTAACCATCCGATAGAAAAGAGCAGTCCATACAACGCGAGCAGTTTTCCTGTGTCGGCAAGCGATCTATTCAGTATTTCCCCGGAAGTTTGAGTAAGAACGGTTCTGATCACGAACACGGATGGAATCAAGCCCAAAACGGTGATCATCGAATAGAAGTGCTTACCATCGATCAAGTACATAAAAATCGGGAACAGCATAGCGCCGACCACCATACCGGCGTATTCAGTTCTTGCGAAAGTCCGGCCGAATCTTACCGCCAGAGTGTGCTTCCCCGTCCTCTTATCCGTGTCGTAATCCCTTAGATTGTTCACTGTGAGAATCGCAGTAGACATCATGCCCGGTGGTATACTCGCGAGGAACACGCTATAGTTGAAGTCCAGAGTAATGACGTAATACGTCCCACAGAGAGCTACTGGCCCATAGAAGATGATCACGAATATGTCACCGAGACCGTGATATCCGAGTGGAAACGGCCCCCCGGTATACAAGATCCCAAAGAGAATCGATGAGAGACCAATGATGACTACCGGCCAGCCGCCACGGTACACGAGATAGACGCCGATCATGAACGCGGCGAAGAACACCAGCGCAGTAGCCGCCTTCATGGTTTTCGGCGACACCAGACCAGCCTGCGTCACTCTTAGAGGTCCTACTCGATCAGAGTCATCGACGTTTTTTCGATAGTCGAAGTAGTCGTTGGCGAAGTTAGTGCCGATTTGAATCAGGATTGACCCGGCAAGCGCCATAAGGAATGGTAGCAGGTGAAAAGCCGATGTGTCATAAGCGACAACTCCACCGACTACAACCGGAACTATCCCGGCCCAGAGAGTCTTGGGGCGGGCCGCGAGAATCCATATTCCGATTCGTCCCGGATTGTCAGTGTTGGACATAATAGTCTGCCTATGGATGCCGCCTGTATTTTGAGAAGTTGGGTTTGCGTTTCTCGACAAAAGCGTTTCTGCCTTCCTGACCTTCTTCTGTCATATAGAACAAGAGCGTAGTGTTACCTGCTAACTCCTGTAATCCCGCCTGGCCATCACAGTCTGCGTTCATCGCAGACTTAAGACATCTTATAGCCATTGGGCTGTTCTGCAGAATTTCCCTGCACCACTGAACGGTCTCTTCTTCGAGCTTCTCATAGGGCACGACATGATTAATAAGCCCCATATCCAATGCCTGCTGGGCGTCATATTGACGACAAAGAAACCAGATCTCACGAGCTTTCTTCTGGCCGACAATCCTCGCCATATAACTCGAACCATAACCCCCGTCGAACGACCCGACCTTCGGACCTGTCTGGCCGAACCGGGCGTTGTCTGCGGCAATAGTCAGGTCGCACATCAGGTGCAGAACATGGCCGCCTCCGATAGCATACCCAGCAACCATCGCGATTACCGGCTTTGGAAGAGTCCTGATCAGCCTTTGAAGATCAAGGACATTCAGCCTCTCCACTCCTTCATCATCTTTATATCCGGCATCCCCCCTGATCTTCTGGTCACCCCCGGAGCAAAACGCATCCTTACCTTCTCCCGTGAGAATCGCCACGCCAACTTCGGGATCCTCTCGAACGTCCTCGAATGCCTTTATCATTTCCCTCACTGTCAGTGGCCTGAAAGCATTCCTGACTTTGGGACGATTGATCGTTATTTTCGCGATTCCTTCAGCTTTTTCGTACTTGATGTCTTCGAACTCGATTGCCTCAATCCAATTCAAGACTCCCATATCTACTTCACTCCCGGTTATTGTTTACTCGCGAACTGCCGCAGTTGACCGCAGAAATCCCTGGGGCGCTCGAAGTGAACGTTATGCCCGCAGTTCGAGATTGAAACCTGCCTGCAGAACCTTATATTGCCTGCCATCTCCGATGCGATACCTTCGAATTTCGTATCAAGCGAACCAGTCACAAGCATAACAGGTAATCGCAGTTCAGTCAACCTGTTCCACAGCGACGGCTGTACTCCGGTGCCAGCGTCACGAAGGGATAACACCAATCCTCGGACATCGTTCTGCTTTCTCCTGGCCAGCAGTTCATCATACACTGAAGCGCGCCTGTTCATGCCCGAAAACATGGGCATACCGTACCACTCATCCACGAATCTCGCCAGCCCGATTTGCTCAAGTCGCCCGGCTCTCTCGGCATCGATTCGGGTTCTTTCGCGTCTTTCCCGTTCAGTCTTCAATCCGGGACTCGAACTTTCGAGAACAAGTGACCGGACTCTCGTGGGATTCTCCATCGCCACATACAGCGCGATACGACCTCCCATCGAATACCCGACTATGTTCGACTCGGTAACTGACAGTTCGTCAAGGATGGCTATCAGAGCTGCCGATGTGTCGGGGAAAGTGTAGCCGACTTCACTGCCGATGCTTCCTCCATGACCCGCCAGATCGGGTATTACGCAGAAGAATTCATCCGATAAATCGGATGCGACCTCATCCCAGTCTGCACCACTGCCCATGAAACCATGCAGGAATAAAATCGCAGGGCTCGACCGATGACCCTTGGTGGAGTAAGAAAGACTCATTAGCTGAAATGACGTTTAAAGAAGTTCAGCCGCAACCGCTTCGATCATGTGCTGGGCAATCGACGCATGTTCGGCCACATTTCTCTTCGAATCGACTTTGACTTCCAGAATGCAACTCTTCGTTGACTTGACAGCTTGCCCGAAATCATCCCTGAACTGCAGGAAAGTCTGAGGGCAAAAGTAATCGATTCCGAACATGGCCGACACATCCTTGAAGTTGAAATCATGCGATGCAGCGAAGAACTTGTCGAAATGCGAATCATGCTTCGTGACCGGAAGGAAAGAGAATATGCCTCCGCCGTGATTGTTAAAAACCACAATCGTGATCGGAATCGATGATTCCTTGACGAGCGCAAGGGAATTAATATCATGCAGCAGGGCCAGATCACCGATCAGCAGGATCAAGCGTCTCTCATTGCCTTCCGCGAAACCGACAGCGCTCGCGACATTTCCATCGATACCACTCGCTCCCCGATTCACACCCACGAGAAGCTTCGACGCGCGAGTCACACCGCACATGTCCGCGTCTCTGATCGGCATACTGTTCCCGAGGAACACCGCCGAGTCATTCGGTATCATCTTCAGGATGATCTTCGCCAGCGATAGTTCATTCGTGAAGCTCTGCATCAAATCGTCATGCGAAATGATGTCGCCACTCAGATCCTGAAGCTTTCGGTATGGGCGCAGAAGTGCAGACTCGCTGTCGGTAGAAACACCTCGCATACGCCTGCAGAATTCCCCCGGATCCATCTCGACCCTGAAGTCAACCTTGTGAGACTGATCCTCCCTGAACGGTGTGTCGTTGATCACAACTTTCGTCGCCCCTGAGTTATCCAGATACTCGTTGAGGCGCTTCGAGACCACTGGACCGCCGAGGTGTATCGTGAAATCAGGTGACAATGCCCGGCAGAGATGCTCATCAGACAGACACAAGTCGTAGTTCGATATCAGCATCTCAGAATGAGCGTGGCTCCCGAACCTGAGTCCTGAAGATATACATGCGAGTACAGGCATCTTTGCCGCCTCGGCAAAAGAGAATAACGGTTCAGGATCAAGATCATGGGGAAGATTACCGGCAAAAATCACCCCTCTCTCGGATTCTTTCAGGATTGACCCGATCTCCTCAAGAGTGGCATTATCTGCTATAAAGCGATTGTGAACATACCGCGTGTACGGTTCTTCTCCCGCGAACCACGACTTGATGCTGTCCGGAATATCCTCAAACACAGAACCCAGATTGTCGGGTGAAAGCGGTTCCCTAAATTGGCAATTCAGATGCACGGGGCCTTCTGGAACTCTCAGCGACCTGTAGATTGCCTGATCAATAGTAGTCAGGACAAACTCTGCCGCGACAGACGGGTCCGCAGAAGGAATGTCGAATGACCATCTGGGATACTTCCCGAAAAGCCCGATTTGGTCTATGGTTTGATTTGCAGATGTGTCGCGAAGTTCGATCGGTCGATCCGCAGTAATGACTATCAAGGGGACACATGATTTCGAGGCCTCTACCACGGCAGGAAGATAATTGGCGGCGGCTGTCCCGGAAGTGCACACCAGCACGCACGGTTTCCCCGTCGCTTTGGCATATCCCAAAGCGTAGAATGCCGCGCCGCGTTCATCAAAATGCACCGAGCTTCTCACACGCTCATTCTCTGCGGCTGCCAGCACTATGGGACTGTTTCGAGATCCGGGAGAGAGGACTATCCGGTCGGCACCGTTACGCACCAGTTCCTCAACTATCAACTCCGCCCACAAATACTGCAGCTCAGATGATTTCATACAGCAACTCCGCTTAGAAGTTTTGTCGCAGTCGAGATTTTGTGTTCAAGTTCCGCCCATTCACTCTCAGGATCGGAACCATCGACAATTCCGGCGCCTGCAAAGAGAGAGACCTTTCTGCCGGATACCAGCGCGGATCGTATAGCTACAGCCATATCCGTCATACTACTGCCGACCACACCCACGGGCGCGGCGTACCATCCACGAGAAAAGGGTTCGAGTTGTCTAATCAGTTCCAGGGCCTTTTCAGTCGGCGTGCCACCGACAGCCGGAGTCGGATGCAGTGATTCCAGCACGTTCTGTATGGAAGATCCTGCTTTCAGGCTGCCTTCAATCGCCGAATAGATATGCGATACATTACTAAGCCTGAGCAGTGTTTTCTCCGATGGCTCGCTCACATCGTCGCAAACCAGCTTCAACCTGCTCAGGACATCTTTCAACACAAAACCATGCTCTCTTGAGTTCTTATCGCTGGATAGCAACTTCTGGCCTTTGCGAATATCGTCGTCGGTATCACTCCCCCGTGCAGTAGTCCCGGATAGTGCTTCAGTTTGGACTCGACTGCAACTCAGCTTGAAGTGCCTTTCAGGCGTAACCCCGATAAATGCTTTTCCAGCGCATGGCTCGAACATAAAAGCGTAACAGTTCTTGTTTTCTCGGCTGAGTAAATCGAGAAGATGGACGGGATCGACTTGATCTCTGAACTGGAAATCCGTTCTTCGCGCCATAACCGTTTTCTCGATCTCGCCAGATCGGATATCATTCAGCACGTTATTGACATTCGATATCCATCCTGCCTTATCCGGGAAGTCCGTTCGTGAAATCTCCTCAAAATCCGCATCCTGCTGTTTGGGTGACTTTGCCGACTGCCGAATGTCAATAGACGCTTGCAAAGTTTGAACGAAATCATCGAATTCCATATCCCGCTGAACCGACGCTGCCGCAACCTCAAAGAATCTATTCCCTCTTCGAATCAACATCTTTTCAGGCAACGTGTACCAAGTCTTTGGAAAACCAGACCACAGCTCATCGGTAACAGCGTCAAAGTCGAAGAAACGGCCGCCTAAGAAGTAAGCGAACTCCTGTCCGGCATTTGCAAGTACTTCCTCGATATGTCGAATTCCTTTCGGATCTTCCGGATCATTATCCGGTGAGGTCACAGTATTAGCAGAACCGATTCCCGCGATTTCGATATCGGACTCACGAGACTTCCAGTAGACTCTCGGAGATGTCCTGATTCCTGACAGCCAATCTAACGGATTGATCTCTTCTGCAGGTGACGAAATCAGGAGAGGAAGTTCAGGAGTGGTATCGGAGAGAATACCTTTCAGTATCTCGAATCGATTAGCGAGAGCACCGGTCGTAATTTCGGATTCGATCAATGGTCTTAGTCTGGAATTGAGGGTCATGAATCGCCCCTTAGAGACATGGTCAGTAAAGCCCGATCTCGCGCAGTCGTCCGAGGAACCGCTCGAATTCGTCGAAGGACAACGCCTGATTCCTGTCGGACAGCGCGGTATCGGGTTGAGGATGTATTTCGACCATTGCGCCGTCCGCTCCCGATGCCAGGGCTGCGACCGCCAAAGGAACTACGATATCGCTTCGTCCGGCCGCATGAGACGGGTCGGCAATTACTGGAAATCCAGAGAGCCGTTTCGCCAGATGTATTGCGGCTATGTCAAGCGTATTTCTTGTGGAGGGTTCGAAGGTCCTGATGCCTCGCTCGCACAGGATAATCGACGAATTGCCACCCCTGACAATGTACTCCGCGGCTTTGAGCCACTCTTCGACTGTTGCCGCCATTCCCCGTTTGAGAAGAACCGGTTTGTCGATAGAGCCGAGCGCAGTCAGCAGCGTGTAGTTGAACATGTTTCTCGATCCAACCTGCACGACATCCGCGTATTCGCAGAGCGTATCTATCTGTGACCTGTCCATAACCTCCGAGATTACCCTGAGGTCGGCCTCCCTTGCATACTTCGCGATTATCCTGAGTCCCGGCTCTCCCATGCCCTGGAATGACTCCGGTGATGTTCTCGGCTTATAGGCGCCGCCGCGTATGAACCTTATTCCGTTGGATTTGAGGAAGTGCGCCACGGAACGTATCTGCTCTTCTGATTCGACCGAGCACGGGCCAGCGATTATGACCGGGGCTTTCCTATGGGCGAACTCATCGTAGACTTCAGTTGCGCCAGCCGACTTAATCGTAATCCTGCGCCTGCCTTCGTACACTTCGCCGAGCTTCTCGCCCACTTTCGAGGCAACGTCGCCGAGTACCCTGACAACCGATCTGTCATGGTCGATCAGCTCGTAATCGACGCCGTTGGTCTTGAGCAGTTCAACGAATCGGCCCTTCGCTGGGTCAGTCTTTTCGAAGCTGTATATCATCCTGCACTTCCGATATATATCGTCGCGATCCCGAATGTCAACGGTCGGCTCCTGATATCTCCGAATCCAGCGGCTCTCATCATCTCACAGAACGCTTTACCATAATAAAAGGTCTCGACAGTGCGATTAAGGTAATTGTACGCGAACCTGTCCCCGGAGACTATGCCTCCGATCAACGGAAGCAACTTGCGGAAATATAGCAGGTAAAGAGCCCTGAAGATCCTGTTCTCCGGGATAGAGAATTCCAGCACCGCCAGGTGACCATCCGGCGTAAGCACTCGTCGCAACTCGGCGAGTGCCTTTGCCGGGTCCACCATGTTGCGAATACCAAATGATATCATGGCAAAGTCGATTGATCTGTCGGCTAACGGAAGTTCCATTCCATCGCCTAATGACAATGAAATCCTGTTCGACAAACCTCTATTGTGAATCTTGCGTTTCCCGATATCAAGCATCCTGCCCGCCATATCAATTCCGATTCCACACTCAATGTCGGGGTTGCGCCGAAACGAGGAAAGAACGAGATCGCATGTCCCGCAAGCAAGGTCAAGGACGGTTCGATGTGAGTACTCACGCATCATCAATGCGAGTCTGCGGCGCCAGAGCGAATCGATACCCAGCGACAGGATTCTATTCAACAGATCATAACGGGATGATATCCTGTCGAACATCTTGTGAGAATCGGCTTTTGAAGGCGAAGCAATCTCATCTGCCATCAAAGACCCCTGCGGTTTCTTGATTGTCTCATTTGCATACGTCATCATGAAAACCCAGCCGATTCGCAGTCTGTGAACTCTTACGGCCACAAAAGGACCCAAGTTTTCAAGTATATAAAATAACCAAAAATGCCGCAAGAAGTTTGCGTTTCAGCGCCAATCATACAAAAAACCGGGAGCGCAAGACTCCCGGTTCAATTGTCCATATTTGATACCGTCCTGCCGATCAGGGCGACACGTTCAAGATGTAGGACTCGAGTTCCCACTTCGACCAGAGATAGAACTCACCGGCAAGGTTAGGCTTGTAATACTCGGTCTTGACCCATCCGAGTTTCGGCGAAAGGAAGTAGTGGTCGATCCTGTTGATATCAGGTCGATCCCACTTGTAATAGTAACACTTGAATGAACCCGCAGGCACAGATACCACGGAATCCGTGGAAACGACTGTCACAGTTGAAGCTAAATAACTCCCTGACTGATATGTTTCCCACGGTTCCGCCCAGTATTTGAGATAGATAACCGGTTCCTGAAGATCCATCGTGTCGGAGAACCCATATCTCGCCCAGGTTCCATCCTCCCTGTTAGAAAGGAGGATTGTCCCGCCTGCGAGAGTGAACCAGTGTTCATCGCCGTAGGTCGTATCGGGAATAATCGTATCGCGCTCCACGTAGAAGGTCTGCGATGCCGATGACCTGAGATTTCCGAGACTGTCATAGGTTTGCTGTGTGCCCGCCCATCGAAAGCCAACTTCAAGCGGCATAATCACATCCGGACCAGTGTAACCGGGATTGGACGGATTGTCATCGTCGCTGCAACCTGCAAACACCGCAATCAGGCAACACAGCAGCACTATAAATGTGTGGGCTCTTAGTGACATGTCACTCCTTATACGCCTTCAACCGAATTTCGCTTAACCCATAAACGGATATTTGTAGTCTTTGGGCGGGACGAAATTCTCTTTTATCGTCTGCGGTGAGCACCACCTGATAAGGTTCAGGAAGCTACCTGCCTTATCGTTCGTGCCGGATGCACGAGCGCCACCGAACGGCTGCTGACCTACGACAGCGCCTGTCGGCTTATCATTAATGTAGAAGTTGCCTGCCGCCTGACGCAGAATCTTGCTCGCCTCCTCGACAGCATACCTGTCCGTCGCGAAAATCGCGCCTGTCAATGCATACGGCGATGTCTCATCGCAAAGATGCAGGGTCTCAGTATACTTATCGTCATCATAGACATAAAGCGCAAGCACCGGACCGAAAATCTCTTCTTCGATCACTTTGCAATGGGGATCAGACGTATGAACAATTGTCGGTTCGATGAAATATCCCTTCGAATCATCGTATTTGCCACCGCAAATCGTCTCGCAGGTATCACAGCTGTTGGCATAGTCAACATATTCGACAATACTCTCGAATGCTGCTTTGTCGATGACCGCGTTTACGAAATTGCCAAAGTCTTCAGGCGATCCCATTTTCAATTCGCCGACAGTCTTGAGCAGCGAGTCTTTGAGCGCGGGCCACATCGACTTCGGAATGTAGGCCCTCGAAGCTGCCGAGCATTTCTGCCCCTGGTACTCGAACGCACCGCGAATGAGCGCTGTCGACACTTCCTGCACATCTGCTGAATTGTGGACGAATACGAAGTCTTTGCCGCCGGTTTCACCGACGATTCTCGGATATGATTTGTACTTATCGATATTGCCGCCGACTGTACGCCACATTGTCTGGAAAACAGCCGTACTGCCTGTGAAGTGGATACCACCGAGATTGGGATTCTTCAGTACCAGTTCACCGATATCCTTACCGCGAGCGGTCACCATGTTGATCACGCCGTCGGGGAGTCCCGCTTCTTTGAAGATCTGCATGATGATGTATGCCGTATAAACCACCGATGATGCCGGTTTCCATACCGAGGTGTTTCCCATTATCGCAGGTGCTGACGGGAGATTGCCCGCGATCGAGACGAAGTTAAACGGGGTAACCGCGAATACGAAACCTTCGAGGGGCCTGTAGTCGACACGGTTCCATGTCATCGGCGAGTTGCCGGGCTGCTGGTCGTAAATCGTCTGCATGTAGTAGGCGTTGAACCTGAAGAAATCGACGAGTTCACATACGCAGTCAATCTCTGCCTGGAACGCATTTTTCGAATGGGTCAACATAGTGGCAGCGTTCATCTTGTAGCGATACGGGCCTGCGAGCAGATCCGCGGCTCTCAGAAACACCGATGCGCGTTCCCATGCGGGCAGCTCCCCCCACGCTTTCTTGGCTGCCATCGCTGATTTGACCGCGAGTTCCACTTCGGCGGTTCCACCCTGATAGTTCTGTCCCAGTTCGAGGCTGTGGTCATGCGGTGAAGTGATCTTGATCGGATCGCCGACACGAATCTCCTTGCCGCCGATAACCATCGGGACATCCATCTTCTGCGACTTGAGTTCTTCTATTGCATCCTGAAGTTTCTTGCGTTCAGGAGTACCCGGAGCATAACTGTAAATAGGCTCGTTCTTCGGGTATGGAATTCTGAAATTCCCCATCATAACCTCCAATGTATCTTAAATGGACTCTATCGAATCCACATGTTACGCATGTTGCCGGTCAATTTGTATCATTTTCGCGATTAAGTCAAGCTGATCGTGGAGCCTGGACGCAGTTCACCTAATCATGGAGAATACGAGATTTCCAAACAGGGATTGGTCAGTCAAAACAGGTTGTCGACTACATGGAGGATTGGCCGTTCACCCTACGACGATATGAACCACTCCGGTGCGAGTTCTTCCACTATCGCTGTTATCTGACGGTCGACTTCACCGAGCGCTTTACGCTCGATCAGCGCGTTGATCGTGGCATGCAGGAGCACCATTTTGTCACGAACCGGTATCAAGGCAGGGTAATACTCGTTATTGAAGCACATCCTGAAGCGTTTCCGCGATTCGGGTTCATCGAGCATTTTACGAATCTCTGATCGAAGCGCGCTTCCATCAAGCTCCTCGATTGATTCTTTTGGCGAGACCATTCGTGCTATGGTTGACTCCGGTCCATCAAGAAACTTGAACGTCATCTTCCACAACTGCATTATTCCCAGAGAGTTGACTGCGAACACATCGACATGAACAAGGCCTCGTTCGAGATCCGTGCGCACCCCCCTCATTTCCGGGTAGAAGTAGTTGTCTGAAATAGCACCGAATGCCGCGATTCCGCCCGCGAACGGGTCTTCCATGATGTCTTTGATCGTGAAATACGGCTTGTGCTCGAAACGGCCGTCCTGAATCTGGATGAATTCATCTTCGGTGTAGTGAAATCTTTCATCCCATAGCGTTTCGGGCGTCATACCCTTCTTGGTCAGTGATGACTGACTGGTGAGCATACCGAGCGCCTGTCCGCCGCGCCATATCAGCGGGAGAACACCGACCGCCCATTCAGCCGATCCACCGATCTCACCGATCATCGAACCCAGACCACGTCCGTTTGGGAATTCCAGACCTTTGAGACCGAGAAGGATTCCCGGGAAAAGATCGCCGTCCTTGTCGAACGGTGTCGCTACACCGGCGTTGTTGAGTTCATCCATTGCGAGATGATGTCTCCTGCGGTCGAGGAAGAACGCGGACAGTTTCTCGAAATTCTTCATCCCGTAAGCATTCGCGATGATCTCGGCGGCATCTGTCAATTCAGCTTCACGGGGGTTGAATTCGTCGAAAAACGCCCCGGCCATCCACCGCTGGACATAAATATCTGGCAGATGTCGTTTCACGCCGGATTCGGTCACGAACAGCGTGGTCATGCTCGAGTGGTTGCCCTCGACAGATTTGCCGGTGCCCTCGATAACGTCATTTCCCATCGAGAGCAATGTTACCGATGCGGGCATGTTCAAACCGTAGCGTGACTTGTGATCTTCCTTGCCGAACAACGCACCGACCGCGATTGTCGGGTTGCCGCCAGCTTCTTTGCCGGGTTTGACACGGACACCCTCGGTAATACGCGATTCGATCACGACTTCTTCGCCGACCGGGAGTGACTCGGTGGTCATCTGCAGAACCTCGCCCATCACCTGCGCGGCGGTCCTGTCGTTGGCACGTTTGAGTTGATTCTTGATCTCTTTGTTCTTCTGTCCTTCGGGGAGTTTCCCGTAGGCCCCGTAACCATGCAGGCCGACAGCGATTGCGGACATCGCCGCGGACAGCTTCACAGATTCACGCAACTGGCGGTTGCGAAGCGCGCCGAGATTCGACCTGTTGTTGATCGCGCCGTCGACATCGATTACACGGTTGTTCACCAGCCTCAGGCGGTATTGTGACAAAACAGAATCGTGGCGTTCGTTGAACTCATTGATGTTGTCTTCGCAGTAGTCTGTGTACGTGGCTTCGCCCTTATAAGCAAGCCGCTGATCGCCTATATTGAACCTGAGATCGTCACTCATGGTATCTACCTCGATTCATCGGATTTGAATCCTGTGTCCTTTCCACGAAAGGTAAAACTGAGATATGCTTGTGGTTGGAATAAACTGAAACGGAAGACGGATTTCAAGGGAATTTATGCAGGTTTCATGAGAGAGTGGCTGATAATACTCTTGATTCTTTTCACCGCATCTTCCCTCTTGCCAGCGACGCGAATATGCCGCCGAAGCAGAGGGCCGAGAAGACGATGAATGCCACGCGGACACTTTTGATGAAGACATCATGGTATTCGGGGGTGATCTGCACACGGCCGATGTAAACCGCGAAGATCAGCGTAGCGATACCCATCGAGAACATCTGGCCGAGAAGCCGCATTGTGCCTGCGGTCCCCGCCGCCACACCGTAGAACCGCCGTTCGACCGCGCCCATGATCGCGTTCGTGTTAGGCGACGAAAAAAGACCGAACCCGAGGCCGAGTACTAACTGGCTGGCGATGATGAAGGCGATGGAAGATGTACCATCGAGGAAAATCAGCATGGACAGCCCGACAACCACAACCCCCATGCCGACAGATGCCACCAACCTCGGCTCGACACGATCCGAAAGCCGTCCGGCAAATATCGAAGTCGCGGTCATCAGCGCTGGACGAGACACGAGGATCACCCCGGCGGTGTCGGGCCCCATGCCTTTGATATACTGCAGGTACAGGCTGAGAAGGAATGTCACGGCAAATGTAGCCGAGTAGTTTATCAATGCTGCGAGATTCGAAAACGTGAATGTCCTGCTGTGGCGAAAGAGGTTCATGTTGAAGACGGGACTATCTACACGCATCTCGTAGAGCACGAACACGACAACTCCGAGAATCCCGCCCGCTATGAGCGCGAACCCGAGAGTTTCCGGCAGACGAGAGAAACCATACATAAGGAGGACGAGCGAAATCGAGTATACCACGGAGCCAACTTTGTCGAATTTCTCGCCCTTAGCTTCGGCCCAGTCGCCTTTGAGCCGCCAGAACACGGCGATCAGAATCAGGATACCTATGGGGACATTCGCGATGAACACGCTTCTCCATCCGAGATACTCAGTCATCAGTCCGCCGATAAACGGCCCCCCTGACAGCCCGGCATAAACCGCCGCAACACTTATCCCGAGGACTTTGCCCCGGTCGGAAGCAGGAAAGACCGATACGAGAATCGCTACACCGGTCCCGAAAATCATTGCCGCGCCTATACCCTGAAGGACCCGGAACGTGAGCATTGTAGCAGTGGAGGTTGAAATACCAGCGAGAAAAGATGCTATCGTATAGGTCGCGATACCTATCGAGTAAATGCGTTTCCGGCCGTAGATATCTGCCAGCCGCCCGAACGGCACGAGGAACATGGCCGCCGCAAGCAGGTAAGCGGTAGCGATCCAGCTCAACACGACGGCATCGATCTGGAACTCATTGCCGAGTTCGGGAAGGGCGATATTGACGGCTGATCCCATGAAGGGAGTCAGGAACGATGACAATGTGAAGACGATTAGTGCGGAACGTTTTTCAGCGGTGTCAATGATGCTCATAAGGCATTGCCAATCTAATTAGCGGCAAGATCGGCTATCAGACGTTTATTTGCAAGGACAAAGATTGCATCAAGTGCCTTTCAGACATCTTCCGCATCGTCCGACCGCTCCCTGTCGTCGCTCTTGATATCAAACGTGAGAAGATCTTTGCAACAGGTTTCGCCGTCACTGCAACAACCGCTTCGATCTATGGCGGGAATTCTGCGACCCAACTTCGTACTCTTAGGATTCCTGTTCGTCATTCGATCACTCTCCATACAATATTGGTTTTGCCTTCTTATCAGAGGCTTCCGAGGTACTGTAAACAAGAAAGACTGTGAATGGTTCGAAGTGCGACTTGTAACGCTATTTTGCTCGTTGAATGATGACCTGTCTATCGAACGGGTCGAATGATATGATGAACTTGTCTTCAAGAGCCGCCGGGCCGACCATTATGTTGTCAAACATGCCCGTGAGCTTATCGTGGAAACGCATCGGCCAGATCCTGGCGTTCGGTCGCGAGAAGTCGAATCTGCCGATTTTCACATCTATCGGGGCTTTCTGGAAGTAATATGTCTTCCCGTCCCGCCAAATCATGCTGTCGGGGGTCATGCCGAGGCCAATCAGCTTCGCGAACTCGAGTTTCACGCTGATATCCTCCGCGCCTGTCTCTATCATGGCCAGCCCCGGAGCATAGTCATTCACCGTAACCGGTATGAACGGCCATTCATAGCCATAGCAGGGGAGTGTCGTGTATGCGGAATCGGGCAACGCGGACATGTCATTGTCGAAACGCTCTTTCGATCTCAGGATAAACCGGTCGTTTACGAAGTCGATCGAGGTCACGCGGTCCCGGATGAAGAAAGGATTGAGATTGGCGTCGTAATACGGTTCCCTCGGCTTGCCGAAGAACACACCCAGCAAATTATTGAAAACCACATCATCTATGGCTATCGAATCTACGAAGATGTAATGGCTCATCAATGTCTTTAGGACTGATCCAGTCGCAGTTGGAGAATTTGCGCCACGCATCGCAACGATCTTGTTCCACAGATCCTTGCTATGCACGGTCCATCCCACCGCGTTCCCTGTGTCGAGGAGAATCCTGTACTGCATCGAATCTACCGTGATGACGAGGCATTTATATGGAGTGCCTTCCTGAAAATCTTCAACCGGCAGTTCAATCCTGTCTTCAGCACAATCGACGCTGAATAGGTTCAAGCCGGAAAGCTTCGAATACAGCTCGTGGTCCGTTCTCTTGTTACCAGCGGCGGCTTTCTCGCCAAGACTCAGCAGATAATCAGCTCGCCCCTCATACAAAACGGCCAGTTTGTCCACGTTTCTCGATGCTGAATAGACCTCGAAAGCGGTCAGGAAGAAAAGGAAGGACTGCTCCATATCCGGGCGACTGGCGATGAGTCTCTCAAGATCGGCTTCCGACTCCTCGTACTCACCGTTGTAGAGATGAAGCATCGTCCTGGCATGTATCGCTTTCCAGTTATCAGGATTTGCAGCCAGCGCTCTCTCTATGTACT
>Ga0272443_10001891_pt1 | contig 28461 bp, 25 predicted proteins | sample SSMAcet12_FD_193581 | JGI IMG/M metagenome (GOLD analysis project Ga0272443, IMG submission 193581) | Marine sediment archaeal communities from Little Sippewissett salt marsh, Falmouth, MA, United States - SSM-Acet-12 | ecosystem: Environmental > Aquatic > Marine > Wetlands > Sediment ... | reverse complement strand
CACGGTGGAGAGCGCCTCCCATGGCTTAACTTCAGGGAAAATTAAGGCCAAACGAGGTGGCACGGAGCGGGTTACCGTTTCATTCAGATACAAATCAGCGCAAGAGACGGAGGTTGTAATCAAGGTGGGTACCCTAGGAAACCAGGACATATCCCTGGCCATTAAGGAGGAGATCAGAAAAGTCCTTGTCAAGGAATAGAAAAGGTCTCAGGTCCTGATGCCAAGCTGTTCGATCATGCGATGGGAGAAACGGATGACATAGTCCATTTGCTTTGTGCTACAATAGTCAGGGCAGGTGCATCTCATGGTTTTTAGGCTGCGAATAAAGAATTCCAGCTTAATCCAATCGGGTCCCATTTCCACTGAGAAAACATAAGGCTGGCAAGCAGTATGTTTGATTTGGGTTTTGCTCAGGATGCTCTCAGGAATCTGGACCCAAAAGACGCGATCCAAATGAGATTTAATAGCATGCCTTTCAAGAAACTCATTTATCTTTTCCATATCGGAAGGGGTTATCTCGTCGATCAGATAGGTCCTCATAGAGGCCCCCCTTCCTCAGGCTGATCCAGGTTTCTGCCTGTCAAGTAAGCGTCCAGCACGGAATAAAGCCATATTAAAGCAAAGGCCACGAGTAAATACCATAATGTTGAAAAATCAGCGGCCTTGAGCCTATCCATGATATCCGGTGAATGACCTGGGTGTATGAGTTCTGTCCCTAGGGCGTCGCTCAGGAGGTGGTATACTGTGAAAAGGCCAAAAACGAATAAGATGAAGACGGCAAAGAGGATACACCCCCCTTTGATCAGGTGCTGATTAATAATCTGTCCGAGCCCTGGAATGATGAGGGCAGAACACAAGGGTGAAAGGATAGCTTTTTTCATGACATAAGGTAATCCCCGATTAAGTGGAACAAACCCCTAAGTAGCACATATATATAAATGGTCAGGCATTGTCAAATTAACTGGATTCATGTGAGGAGTTCTAATGATGTCACGGCTTATCAAAGCGGTTCAGGTAAATATCCCGTTTAGGATGCTTCATGCATCACATCTCAAAGGATTTATCAAGCACGGACTCAATCCTGAAATTGGATTTGATGCCGCTGCCCTTGATCAATACGCCCTTCCAGACTTTAGCGGTATTGCTGATCAACTCCATGAGCGTGGCCTTACGATCACGCTTCATGCGCCTTTTATGGATCTTTCCCCAGGTTCTACAGACCCAAGAATATGGGCGATAACACAAAGCAGGTTTGAACAGCTACTACGATTGATACCGATTTTTATGCCGAAGACGCTCGTATGCCATGCCGGATATGATGAAAAAAGGTACGGATATAATAGGGCCGTGTGGGTTGAGAAGAGCCTGGACATGTGGTCTTGGCTGGCGAAACGTGTGAGGGATGAGGGTGCATGTTTAGCACTTGAAAATGTTTACGAACACAGACCGGAGGATATTCGGTTCATTTTTGAAACCCTGCAGGGCCAGCGGGTTGGCTTTTGTCTGGATATTGGACATCAGTCCGTATTTAGCCGTGCCCCTCTTGAGGAATGGATCGAAATACTTGGACAATATATTGTCCAGCTTCATCTCCATGACAATTCCGGAAAACTGGATGAACATCAGGCTTTGGGCCGGGGATTGATAGATTTCCATAGGTTTTTCAAAAAACTCATAACCGTGAAAAAAAATCCTCCGATAGTTACACTTGAACCCCACAGGGAAGAGCACTTATGGCCGAGCCTTGAATATCTTGAGGGGATTTGGCCCTGGTGACAGGACAAAAATCGCTATTTCCCATTGAACTTTGAGATCCCTTGCTATAATGTGGCATTTTTATTTTATATTATCCCACAAAAGGTGAAGGGCATGCGTAATTCTGAGAAAAGTCTTTCCATGGAACCTTTCATGGAGCATCCATTTCCCAAATCCACTACCGTTGCGGAAAAGTGTAAACGACTCTTAGACGTGGTTGTACGCGAGGATACCCTGGCTATCCTAATCAATGCCGACCCGGATGCCATGGCAAGTGCCTTGGCGTTAAAAAGATTTTTCTGGCGAAAGGTAAGACAAACCGTAATTTACCATATCAACCCCATTCAACGGGGTGATAACTTGGCTTTTGTCAAACTCCTCAGGATTGATCAGAGACTTATCAAGTACTTAAGACCGACTAAATTTACCAAATGGGCGATCGTTGACTCCCAGCCGCACCATCACGAGGATTTCTTGAACAAGCAATTTGATATCATCATCGACCATCACCCGCTGGGCCCATCATCAAAGGGCCAATTTGTCGATATCAAAGAAAATTACGGTGCGACTTCGACGATTATGACCGAATATCTCAGGACAGCTAAAATAAGACCCTCTCCAAAACTGGCAACAGCCCTTTTCTATGGGATCAAGACGGATACGGATAATTTTGTAAGAGCATCTCTTCCCAATGATATTAATGCCTTCAGATATCTCTACAAGTTCACCAATATGAATCTCATTAAAAAGATCGAGTCTTCAGAGATTACTCAGGAAACTTTGGCGAGCTACCGGATCGCGATGAAGCGCCTGACATTTCTAAGTGACATTGCGTTTATTCATATGGGAGAGGTCGATAATCCTGATATTCTGGTGATTATCGCTGATTTCTTTTTGAAAATGGCTGAGGCCACCTGGTGTGTCGTGTCAGGTATTTGGGATCAAAAACTAATTATCATTTTTAGAAATGCCGGATTCAGGCTTGATGCCGGGAAGATGGCCGAGAAACTTTTTGGTCAGTTGGGATCTGCGGGCGGGCACAAAGATGCGGCCAGGGCTGAAATTCCTTTAAAGGAAATTCGTAAAGAAATAAAGGGCCGATCTGATGCAGGTGAATTTGTTTTGAAACGGATTAAAGCCCTTGAATAGGTGCCTTGGGTGTATCTCTATCTCAGCAAAATTTGTAATACGGCTTTTTTAAAGAGAGACCCACAGCCCTGACATTTTCTTTTGATGGGTCTTTCAAGGCGCTAAACGTTTAGAAACTTTAGAATGTGTGGTGTTTTGTGATCTTTTGGCAGAGCCTAACAGTGGGTATGGTGAAGGGGATCAACTTTGGCGGCTTTTAAAACTATAGCCATTGACGGAAAACTGATCGAAGAGGTCAAGCAATTCGCAAAGCAGCAAAATCGTCAGGGTTTGAAAAAACTTATTGACGAGATGAGAGCCGCGGATCTTGCCGATTTAATCGAGCATCTGGATCCTGAAGAACGTCTCTTTATTATCAATTTGCTGGAGCCTGACGGGGCCGGAGAAGTTCTGGTTGAGATTGAAACGCCAGTCCAAGAACTCATACTGAAAGATCTCGACAATCAGGCCATCACTGAAATCGTCCAGGTGCTTGACTCTGATGACGCGGCCGACCTTGTTGGTGATCTGCCGGACGATCGAGCAAGGGAGATTATTGATAGAGTCGGGGATGAAGTCTCCGAAGAGCTTGAAAAACTGCTTCCTTACCCGGAAGACACGGCAGGAGGCATTATGGCGCTGGAGTTTGTGGCTGTCAAAGCCGATGCCAGTGTCAAAGATGCCATTGATACCATTCGGGAAAAAAGGGAGGAGGTGGAAAATCTTTATTATATCTGGGTGGTAGACGACGCAGGAAAATTGGTTGGGGTTATCTCTTTAAAAGACTTGGTGCTCGAGCTAACCGACAGAAAAATTAGCGACATAATGAATACTGAGGTGATTTCTGCACATGTGGATACGGATCAGGAAGAAGTCGCCCGGCTTGTTAAAAAATACGATCTGGTAGCCATCCCGGTGATTGGGGATGATCATCGGCTGGTGGGTCGAATTACCCATGACGATATCATTGATGTCATCGAGGAAGAAGCGGATGAAGATATCTCTTTGATGGCGGGTGTTATTGATCAGGAGATTGCAGAAGAGTCAACACTGAAAATATCGAGGGCCAGACTGCCCTGGCTGATTGTGGGACTTCTGGCCGGAATAATTGCTGCGGCTGTGATCAATCAGTTCGAGTCCTCTCTGGAGAAAGTTCTTGCCCTGTCATTCTTTTTCCCGGTCATCATGGCAATGGGTGGGAGTACTGGGACTCAAGCCGCAACGATTGTTGTTAGAGGCTTGGCAACAGGTGATATCAGTCTGATGAATATCGGAAAGCGGCTCTGGATGGAAATGAGAGTTGCCCTCGTGAATGCCCTCGTCTGCGGGATGCTTCTTGGCCTGATTGTGGGAACCTGGGTTTCTGACTACGCTTTGGGGGCTGTCGTGGGGCTGGCGCTAGTTTTCATCATCGTCAACGCAGGCGTTATCGGATCTGCTGTCCCTATGGCCCTCAAAAAATGGAATATTGATCCGGCCCTTGCCACCGGTCCTTTTGTAACCACATCAAATGATATATTGAGTCTCCTCATCTATCTGGGGTTGGTCACCATTTACCTGGGACTCACGTAGTATATGGGAAAACTCACAGGCACCCGGCTTTATGCTTGCCACATAGAGTGCCCGATGATGTAAATCCCCAACTGGATTCATTATATTTTTTACGAAGCCGTCATACTTTCTCAAAAAATTCCTGTATTTTTTTAATCATGGACACTTTTGTATCTAATGACGTTTCTTCCTCAAACAAGAATTCCAGCAGGAATATTATCTTATAATTTACTGCAGAGGTTTCGTACTTTTGGAACGCGGTAACCTTAAAGTCCGTTAGTTTCCCAAGGTCATTTTTATCAAATAAGTCTCTTTTCCTTAAAATAAGATTGATTGCCTCTTTGGCATCCTCGGTGTTTTCCACCACAATCTCAATCCCATCAATTTTTTTGACCGCATTGACAATTTTTTCGGCTTCAATCTTTGTTTTCATTTCACCACTCTAATGAAAATAATTCAGATTATTTCTGGTCCGGTTATAATTATTCATCTTTGTCTTTATTATCGGTCCTGTCAAGAGGAATTTCGCCGATTCAGCAGGCCCCAATCTCTTCCCGATCTTATTGAGAAGTTACAATCAAATCGCACAACCGACATATATCTTCCAGTGGGCTTTTGAGAGGAGTAGGGAAACGAATGTTTGCACAAATTGCCCTATGAATCATTTTGAGTCATCTATGTTGGACCTTCCCCGTATAGCACTGACACGTCATTTTTAGATTTATGAGTAGTATCAATAAATTATAGGTTTAGTCGGTAAACATGTCAATCTGGCACCTTTTTTGCTTATATTAAGATAGCAAAACATTGGTTAAAAGGCTTCTCGAATGTGCGTGCATCTTTTCACTGGCATTTCCTAAAAAAAGAGAAAAAGGACTGCACCAGGAAAACAACGGCATTTTGGGAGGTCAATACATTATACCTTACCACCTCCTTGTTGAGTAACCTTAACCCCCTTATTAACCCTAACCCCCCTGAGTTCCTCCTCCTTTCTCAGGGGGATTTTTTTTGCAGTCTGTTTCGATTTGGTGGTTGAGTGTGGCGTATTCGCCACAGTCGTTACTTGCAAAAATGTGGTTTCGAGGGGGTGCAAAATCCGGAGTTTTCAAAACCCATGTGGGTCAGAAAAAACAGCAAAAAATGAACCATTTTGTTGATTATGACCTAATATCGTCTATGTCACATTTGTCCAGATTTTCCCGTTCTTTATTATTTCTATATTATTATCATATAGTTATAATCTAAGACCGATTGCCCGATAGACTGGCATTTAACTTGCTTTTAATGAATCTTCAAATTCAATTTAAAAAGGCTTCTCGGATGTGCGTGCATCTTTTCACTGGTCATTTCCAAAAAAAAGGGATAAAGGACTGCACCGGGAAAATAACGGCATTTTGGGAAGCCAACATATAGATCCCGTGTTTTGGGTCAACCATCAAGACAACGTTTTCCTCCTAAAGACGACCTTGTTGGACGGGTAACTCGGCTTACTAACCTTAATCCCTTATTCACCCCCTAACCCCCCTGAGTTCCTCCTCCTTTCTCAGGGGGATTTTTTTGCCTGTCAAAAAGATCTTGCCTTCTTAAGATATTGTCTTCAGAATAACAATATTACCCTAATTGAGGCAAAACTCAATTAGGGAGCCTTCAGCGATCAGCGGTCAGCCTTCAGCCTGGGAATTTTGAAAATAAATTTATATCTCTATCTATACCGAGTATATACTTGTCTAATTAAAAGGCCTTAAGCTGATTGCCGATAGCTGAATGCCGAGTGCTTCAATTGAGCGTTTTCGCTCAATTGAGGTATTATATAATCTGAAATGATTTCATAGGAGAATGATATGTCGAAAGCAATATCTTTGAAGGGATGTTTTCCACCGATTCCCACCCCCTTTGACAAGAAGGGGAGGGTAGATCACGATCGTTTGGCTCATAATCTTGAAAAATGGCAGGAGACCCCACTTGCGGGATTTGCCGTTCTGGGATCTAATGGTGAAGCCGTTTTTCTCAAGGAAGCGGAGAAAATTGAGACTTGGAAGACGGCGAGGGCAGCGATTAAAAAGGACCGTCTTTTTATTGCAGGGACGGGTTGTGAGTCCAGCATGGAAACCGTCGAACTTACAGAAAAGGCCGCCAATTTGGGAGCCGATGCGGCCATGGTGGTCACGCCGCACTATTACAAAGCCCGGATGAATCATCGTTCCCTGATGACACACTATACGATGGTCGCTGAGCGTTCATCAATTCCAATTATTCTTTATAATGTGCCTGGTTTTACGGGAATCGACCTGAATGCGGAAACCATTATCGAGCTTGCCCAGCATCCCAATATCATTGGTCTTAAAGAAAGCTCCGGTAATCTTGCGAAAATCGGGCAATTGGTGCACCGCGCAGGGGATGCATTGCAAGTATTGGCCGGGTCCGGGAGTTTTTTGCTCCCTGCCTTATGTGTTGGCGCAGTTGGGGGGGTTATGGCACTGGCTTGTGTGGCGCCGCGCCATTTATCAGAACTTACCCAGCGTTTTGACCAAGGCGACTTAAAAAAGGCGCAAGAAATCCAACTTGGACTTATACCGGCCAATGCGGCTGTAACCATCAAATTCGGAATTCCGGGACTCAAGGCCGCAATGGATCTTATTGGTATGGTGGGGGGGTTAGTTCGGCCACCCCTGCTCCCCCTTGAGCAACAAGAAATAGATGAACTCGAGAGCATTTTAAGAGAGGCGGATCTTCTGTCCTAGGTCAGACCGGAAATGAATGGGTTTTTGGGAAACTATGTGTTCGTCAGATAAACCCCTGAAATTACAAATATCGCCCCAACGAGTAAGGACAGGGTAATCGGTTCGCCAAGTATGAAAAAGGAAAGCAATACAGCGCTTATTGGAACGAAATTGATAAACTGCCCTGCTTTCATTGGGCCTATCATCTTTATGCCCTGATAGTACCACACAAATCCCAGTACGGTTCCAAAAAACCCCAGGTAAAAAATTCCAAACCAATCTGCTGTGGCGTAATGAACCCAATCCCGCATCATCCCCTCAAAATAGGCCGGAACAAATAGTGCAGCGGCACCGACGACAGAAGAATAAAATACAGGTATAAAGGGAGACAGATCCTTCATGATTGCCTTGCCTATAAGCGTGTAGGTGACCCAGGTTAGCACACAACAAAAGATATAAAATTCTCCCCACCCCACGCTTCCCTTCAACAAGTCAAAGAAATTTCCCCTTGAGATCACAATGATTGCGCCAATGACCGAAATGATGATCCCAGTGACCTTTATGACATTCAATTTTTCTTTAAAGAAATAGGAGGCAAAAAGCGTAATAAAGATGGGGTTATTTGCAATGATGAGCGACGCTCTACCGGCCTCAATAAGTTTGAGCCCCTTAAAGAAGAATACATTATAGGCAAACACACCCGTCATCCCCAGAAGAATAATGGGGATGATTTGCCCTTTTTTGAGGATGGGAATTTTTCCCTCGATTTTTAGGGTAATAAACAGAAGGAAAATCGATGCTGTGGCAAACCTCAGAAAGGAAGCTGCAAAAGGTCCTACATCCTTCGCCACGATCCTCCCCGCGATAAAGGTGCCTCCCCAGAAAACGGCTGTTAGAAACAGCTTTACGTAAATAAACAGTAGGGAGCCCTTATGCAATGTCAACCCGATCGATTAGGCCAAGGGCAGATGTGAGAACGGGGTCCTTAAATCTGATCTCAACGGCGGACTGGAGCATTTCGAGATTGATCACTTTTTTTAGTTTGGCCATGACAGATAAGGACGCAAGGGCCCGGTCATGGGTCTTAATCCCCTGTTTTTTGAAATCAACCCGATGGACGTTTGCATGACCGGATGGCAGTTCAACGTCTTTGGCCAGGATGATTAAGACATCCTTATCAAGATGTTTAAAGAGGCTCACCCGGCGATCCACACCTTCCTGGCCAATTGCCAAAATGGCAGCAGGGCTGTCTATGCCATTAAACCCTATCTCTTCAGGGGACAGGATCACCTCGGTTATGGAAGGGCCTCTGAGCACAGTAATGTTATACTCATTTTTCTGTGTGACCTTCAGTCCGGCAGTAAGACCGGCAAAACACAATATGTCACCGGCCGTTATAATCCTCTGTCCGGCGTCACCCAGGATGATTATTTCCTGTCTGGCTGATTCAGGGGGATCGAATTTTTTATCAATTTTAGCAGGTGGTGGAGCGGGTTTTTGGTTTTCAGCGACTTCCCGGTAATGTCGTCCATACTCCTTCCGAACATTGTTTTCCACAACACCCTCTCTGAGGGGTAACCTGGCAAGGGTGTCGTCAATGACTTGTGGCGTAAGCTTATTCCATTTTGAATATCGGCCTGTACAGACCCCCCATATATCCAGAACGGAAAACCCTTCATGACGGATGGCGCGCTCTATCTCTTCTGCCAAATCTTTTCGGTAGGCTGAGCATCGTGAAACATAAGTGGCGCCTGCTGAGCATGCGACCTCGCAGATATCTAAGGGCCTCTCAATGCGGTTGAGAAAACCAGATCCTACCTGGGCATCGGGAGGGGTGGTCGCGGAAAACTGGCCACCGGTCATGCCAAAATTAAAGTTATTCAAGACCAGTAGAGTTAGATCAAGATTGCGCCTGCAGGCACTAAGGATGTGTGCGCCACCGATACCCATGCCCCCATCTCCCATGGTAACCACCACGTTAAGTTCAGGCCGGGAAAGTTTGAGACCGCTTGCATATGTCAGGGCACGACCATGAAGCCCATGCATGGCATGGGTATTGAAGAAGGTGTCAAAGAGGCCGGAGCACCCGATATCGCTCACCATCACGATCTGATTGCCGTTAAGACCCATGTTCTGGAAGGATTTGTCAAGGATGCGGGCAATTCGTTCATGGGAGCAACCCGGGCAAAAAACCAGGGGCCTGCTTTTATTCAATAAGTTAGACATTGGCAATCGCCTCCTTGATCTGGTGCGGGGTTATCAGCTTTCCATTCATTTGGCCAAAGAAGTGAACTTTTTTATCAGGCAAAACACGTTGTATCTCTCTTACATATTGGCCAAGATTCATTTCTATCATCAGCACGTGTTTTACGTCTTTTGCTTTTTCCCTGATTAGATTCTCAGGCACCGGCCAGATGGTCTTGAGGACAAGGAGAGAAACCGGTTTCCCGTCTCGCTTTTGCCCCATGCATGCCTCTTTTGCCGCACGAGTCGTAACACCATAGGTGATGACCAGTGTATCGGCAGTATCCGCTATGTGCTCTTCATACAAGGTGAACCGGTCTACGGATGAAACAAGCTTCTTTTTCAGTCTCTCCTGGTTCTTTTTGATTTGGTTAAAATCAGTGGTGATGTAGCCATCAGGGCCATGTGTGGATGAGGTCTGACGAACAAGAGTCCCATCTCCGATGGGTAGAAAGCGGGGTGTCATACTGTCTGAAGATGTCTCAAAAGGTAAGAATGATCTTCCAGGGGGAGGGGTGGCACGCTCTTTTAGCTTTGGTCTTGGAATGGCATCCATATCGATACTTTCCTTGGTCATTGCAATTTCCTTATTTGATGCAATAAATACAGGGCATCTGTACTCCTCAGCGAGATTAAATGCATGGATTGTCAGAGAAAAGCAGTCATTAACGTCAACCGGTGCCAGCACAATGACCGGTAATCCCCCGCTGTTTCCCCAGCGCATAAACTGAATATCCCCATCTGCACCCCGAGTGGCTGAGCCGGTAGACGGACCCAATCTCTGTACAACTACAATTACGATTGGGATTTCGCTTCCAATGGCAAAGGAAATATGTTCGCTATACAAACTCAGGCCAGGTCCTGATGTGGCAGTCATGACCTTAAGCCCGGCCATAGATGCTCCCAAGCATGACCCAATTGAGGCAATTTCATCCTCACCCTGAATGCATATCCCTCCCTTAGGGGGTAAAAGTTTGAGCATGGTATTAAAGATCGTGGTCGCCGGCGTAATCGGGTATCCCGCATAAAAGCGGCACCCGGAATTCAAGGCACCCCAGGCAATTGCTTCGTTGCCTTCCATTAAAGATAATGACATTTCAAGACCTCCATCGATCTCAGTATTGTTTCTACTACCTGAGGGTCAATGTTGTTAACTTAAGACCAACGTTTAAGATAGGGTAAAGAATTTGCGGATTCTTGAAGGTACTCTGTCAATGAGGGCCATCAACAAAATCTGGCAGTGACCCAATATTTGGGGTTTATTGCACCGAAACGATTAGCATTGAGCTTCGTTACTTCCTAAAATCCCAAATATTGGGTCACATTCCCAATCAGGTTTACAGAGTGCCTTCAAGAGCCCCTAAATTCGAAGCCAGTTTTTTTATACGAGGTTTCTTAATTTAACGACATTTACCCAAGGGTTTCTTTTAGGGTACTCGCCACAGTATCAACCAGGAAATCGATCTCCTCCTCTTTTATAATAAAGGGTGGGGCAATGATTAGTGCATCACCATCCATTCCGGCAAGTCCGGTCGATTTGTAAGTGATGATACCTTTCTCAAACAGCGTATCCCAGACACGTTCTACCACTTTTTCATGTCGTGGAAAAGGGGTATTTGTATCTTTATCCGCCACGAGTTCTACGCCCCACATGAGACCAATGCCTCGGATGTCTGAGACGCAGGACAGATCTTTTAAACGTTCCTTCAGCTTGTTCCCTAAATGTTCCCCGTATTGGGATGCCCGTTCAACCAAACCCTCTCGCTCAAGGATATGTATTGCGGCGAGCCCAGCGGCAGCAGCAACCGGGTTATGGGAAAATGTCCCCCCGTGAACAAAAGTGCCGCCTCCGTGGCGAATGGTTTCAAAATGGGTCGATTTGACCCCTACCGCTGAAAGGGCCAAGGTTCCGCCTGACAGGCCTTTACCCAGGGTAATAATGTCTGGAATAACATCATAGTGTTGACAGGCAAACCAACGACCTGTTCTGCCCACGCCGCACATGACCTCGTCCATGATAAGCAAGACATCGTATCGATCACAAATTTTTCTGATGATTGAAAAATATTCATCAGGAGGTGGATAGGCCGCAAGTGACCCCCCGCTGACAGTCTCAGCCAGGAAAGCAGAAACCGTTTCTGCACCGATATTTTGAATCGTCTCATCCAACGCTGTTGCACACCGGATACCACATTCCGGATACGTCAAGCCATATGAACAGCGGAGGCAATAGGGTGGCGGGATGTGTACGGCATCGCTTAAAAGAGGGGCAAAGGGGGTTCTGAAAACTGTGCGGCCCATTGCAGATAATGCCCCAAGTGTCAATCCATGATAGGATTTCCATCTGGAAATGAGTCGGATGCGCTCCGGGCGTTTAGATGCCAGGTGGATTTGCCGGGCCATCTTGATAGCCGTCTCTACGGCCTCTGAACCACCGGAAAGAAAATAAAAGCGATCAAGACCGGGGGGGGTGTGTTTTGCCAGGGCTGAAGACAACTCCTCGACCACCGAGGTTGTAAACATGGTTGGATGGGCATAATGGCATTTCAGGATTTGATCATAAACTGCCCGTGCAATCTCTTCCCTGCCATGCCCCACATTAACGACTACGGCCCCACCGCTTGCATCAAGGTAACGGCGTCCATCTGCGTCTTCAATCCACACCCCTTCGCCCTTTTCTGCAACAGGCAAGAGGCCATCCAGTTTCCTTGGGAAAAGATTACCCGGAATACGCATCTTTATCATCCCTCCAAAAGAATATTTATAAAACCCCAATTGAGCGAAAACGCTCAATTGAAGCACTCAGCATTCAGCTATCGGCACTCAGCTTAAGGCTTTTTGCTTGACAATGATAAAATTGATTTAAATCTATGTTCAAAATTCCCAGGCTGAAGGCTGACCGCTGATCGCTGAAGGCTCCCTAATTGAGTTTTGACTCAATTAGGGTTAAACTGTTTGTGTTTAGATTGGCACACGCTTAAAGTCTATATGTTTTTATCCTATTCTATTTCAGTAAGCTAGGATATCCCTGCAAATCGCCACAAAAGCCATTTGATCAGACGGATCCTTTCAACATCAAGTTGTATGATACTCCCCGCTTTTATCTTCTCCAGGTTGATGTGTTGTCCGGCAGCAATCACCCGGGTGTGGTTGACCGGGGATAAATAGAACCGTAAACCGTCTTCCAATTTTGTTAAGCCTTCATCTACGATAAACCATTCGCCGTCACGTCGGGTTTTCCCGGGAGACGAATTAGGGAGCCCCGTTCCAACCGATGCCATACGGGTTTCGTGGGCATAAAGCGCAGGTCCCGGGCCAATCCTGAAACGCCCTTCAACACGCGTTCGTTCCACGGAATGACGATATGCGACCACAACTTCCTGTCCCTGGCTTATCCTTATTGCTGCGATTTGCTTGAGGTGATATTTAGGAAGCCTTAGTGTAAACACGTCAATGGGATAGATCGCAAGGATTAGCAGAATAAATCCTGCTATCGCTGCCCACCACCAGATACGTTTAAATGTAGATCTCAAGATAGTATTTTCTGAAATCACCCATGCGTTCTTCTGCCCTTGCGAACCCGCTGCCAAAAATAAATAAGAATCATAGTCCCGACAGCTATCAAATTGACGACATGCTGATTGACAACAAGATGGCCGATCCTAACATGACTGGGGTTCACCAGTAGAAATGCCAATCCTAAAAACAAAATTCGTTCCCAGATATAAGTCTTGACGATCCAGTGCCCCTGGATAAACACAGACCAGCAAAACATGCCTAAAATGCAAACCGGGAGAATATAGCAGAGCTCTATCCAGTTGGTCCCCATCATGAGCAACTTGGTATTATAGATAAACATGAAGGGGAGAGTGAATGCTGCAAGGTCTAATCTGAAACTTTTCCATCCGGTCCTGACGGGTTCTGAGTTGGCTATACCTGCCGCTGCATAGGCACAAAGACCGACCGGCGGGGTATCGTCGGCCACAATCCCATAGTAAAAAACAAAGAGATGGACGGCCACAATGGGCAGCCCCAGGTTGAGGTCAGCGCTGATGGTAAGTATGGCGGGGGCCGTCATGGCCGCCATGATGATATAGGTGGCGGTTGTTGGAAGACCCATGCCAAGGATTATGGAGGCAAATACCGAGAAGATCAGTGTCAGGACCAGGTTGCCGCCTGCCGCCTCGGTGATAAGGGTTGCCATCTTTAGCCCGAGTCCAGTTAAGGTAACGACACCGATGATGATACCGCAACAGGCGCAAGCAGCAGCAATGCCCGCCATGTTCCTTGCTCCTGTTTCCAATGAGCCCATAATCTCTTTTAGGCTGCGTCGCAGAAAAAAACGATTAGAATTTTGTAGATAGTCAAGATATGCCGGCTCATGTTTGTCCGTACCCTTATCCTTCAGGCGAGGGAAGCTAAAATGGGCGCGGTAGTAATTATTGCCAACTGCTACAAAAGCGCCCATCAGGATCGACCAGGCAGCTGATGTGGTGGGTGTCCACATGAGCACCAGAAGAAGCCAGATCAAAAGGAATAAAGGAATGATGTAATGAAGCCCTGAAAGAAGGGTCTTTAACATGGGGGGTGTTTCTTCTTTTGTCAGCCCACGAATGTTTTCTTTGACTGCCTCTAAATGAACAATTGAGAAGATCGCTGTATAAGATAAAACCGCAGGGATAAAGGCCGCTTTAACGATTTCAACATAGGGCACCCCGATTATTTCTGCCATGATAAAGGCGGCCGCCCCCATGATCGGCGGCATCAATTGTCCGTTAGTTGATGCAGCAACTTCCACTGCTCCTGCAACATGGGGTTGGAAGCCAACCTTTTTCATCAAGGGTATGGTCATGGCGCCTGTTGTAACGGTATTGGCTATGGATGATCCTGAAATGGAACCCATTGCGCATGATGCCACAACCGCGGCCTTGGCTGGCCCTCCCCTGAATCGGCCCATGAGGGCGAAGGATAGATTGATAAGGTATTCACCGGCGCCAGTCCTTTCGAGAAATGCGCCGAACAGGACAAATAGAAAGACAAAGGTTGCTGAAACTCTCAAGGGCACTCCCCAAAGACCTTCTCCGGACATAAATATATGGTCTATGATGCGTTTAACCGTGAACCCCCTATGCGCCAGGACCTCGGGGCAATAAGGACCCAGGTAGGCATAAACTAAAAAAATAAGGGTGATGATGGGGAGTATAGGGGAAATGCTTCGGCGGGTCGCCTCCAGGACCAGTATTAATAAAACAGCGCCGATGACAAGATCGTATACCGCGGCGTCACCCACCGAGGTCACCACGTGTTCATAGTTGGCAAAGAGATACAGGGCAGAGGCGCCTGCGAAAATCGCTAAAATGATATCAGATATGGCAATTCTATGGCGAGGCGATTTTTTTGAGCCTGGGAAGCACAAAAAACAAAGGACCAGTGCAAATGTGAGGTGTATTGAAAGCTGTTTAGACCCGGGGAGTTCACCGGCAAATCCAGTATAAAGCTGGAATAATGACATAAATATAGCAATGCCGGTGACAAATCCCCCAACCCGACCGGACAGGGATCGGGACCCCGTCTCGGACTCCTTTGCCATTCGTTTGCTGGCATCTACACCCTGGATCTCCTTTGCAGTCACAATAACACCTCCGCCCTAATGACTAACAAAGTGCTGGGGCGGATATATTGGCCGCTCCAGCACTTTGCTCAAACCACGTGACTTTGTTATCAGAAGATTATTTGATGCCTTTTTCTTTGAAGTACTTTTCCGCACCCGGATGCAGGGGAATGCTCATGCCCACAAGGCCTGTCTCAGCGGAAATATTCTTGAATTTGCTATGGGCCTTTCGCAATTGAGGTAGGTCAGCATACATTGCGCTAATGATTGAGTAGACGATAGACTCTTCCAGGTCGGCCCTGGCTGACAGCATTGCCATGACAGATACGGTATGAACATCTTTATCGTTCCCCTTATATGTCCCACCTGGAACGATCTGTTTTGCATAAAAGGGGTACTTTTTGATCAGTTTATCGACATTTGAACCTGCTATGGGGACGATCTTTGAATCAACTAACAAAGTCGTGTCCTGAATTACCGCTGCTCCAACAGCAACGGTAAAAAAAGCCGCATCCAGCCGGCCATCTTTAATATAATCAGACGCCTGCGATGCTGTAAGCTGCTCGGCCTTTCCCAGGTCATCCACGCCGAGCCCCCAACCCTCAAGGATTTGCTTGGCGTTCTCTGTTGTGCCGGAGCCAACCGGCCCAATGGCCACTTTTTTACCTTTCAGATCAGCCACTGAATTGATATTAGAATCTGTGCGAGCAACAAGCTGTACATGCTCAGGAAATAGGGTGCAGACGCCCACCAGATTTTTGATAGGTTCGTCAAACATACCTTTTTTACCGAAGTGGGCATAGGAAGCGATATCATTCTGCAGGATAGCGAAATCCGTATCACCTGATCCAATGAGTTTAGAATTTGCCACCGATGCTCCGGAGGATTCTGCTGTAACTTTTATTCCCTGATCCTTCAGGTGTTTCCACGCGATACGTGATATCGCACCGGCCATGGGAAAATATGCCCCCGTTACCCAACCGGAAGCGATAGAAACATAACGCCGCTTGGCGGCACCTACCGGACCCAGCGCAAACACAAGACCAATAACCATAACCAAAATTACAGTAAAAATCAGTTTACTATGCTTCATCATATAACCTCCTTTATTGAGTGATTTTAGGTTAAACTCCGTTTAACTCCATCTCCTCGAAAAACGATAAAAACAAATCAATGTCGATAATCACCCCCTTTTGATTGCGTTTATGTCAATTTGAATCCTAAAATGGCTAAAAACCTTTACTTTAACAATAAGTTGCATACCATCATTCATCTGTCAAGCTCCTTTTTAGCAAATCACACGATGGCTTCCATCTGGCGGGATCCCACAGACCCGCATTCGCAATGCCTAAAAATCATCATAAGAAACGGATTTTAGAAAGGTGAAATTAGGTTGCCTTCTTTGTCAAATGGCATTGGCGACCACGGGGATATCTGTTCGATGGCGGAATTACTTCCGATCTCGGGTGAAAATGCTTCTGATACAAACATTTTATCGAGCTTACGGGTACTCTGGATATTAACCACCCGTATCTTATTTGTCTCTTTAATCCCAATCGTTTGCAGGGCCGAATGTATTGCTTCATGGTCGTTGGAGAAGTTAATAGGGATGGCGGCTTTTTCTGGGGAAAGTCCTGTCAGGCAATTAATGACTGTTTTTTCTTTATTGATCTTTTTTGCCAATCGGTCTGTGATGAAATCAGCCAGTCCGACCCCGGTGGCATTTCCATCGGATAAATCCGTCAGGTCCCTCACGAATATCCGCTTCGGATGTGGCTGGATCCAGAAATCGCCAATAAGATCTCTGTGCCGGCCAATCACCTTTGAATCCATTCCTGTTCCGCTAATGTTCTTTCCCATTTCATCCACAATCAATAGGTCAACTTGGTCAAATGGTATTTTTGCCATGACTTTCTTGGACAGGGAAAGAAGCCTTTTTTCTTCGTCCAACATGTTCTCGGGGGCGATTGCTTTCAGCTCAGTAAGCCGGCCGAGCCCGTTTTCCACAACTCCGAGCCCAAAAAGCACAGGGCAACGTTCAAGGATCATCATACCGGCATCAATGATAATTGCCTCCATGCCATGATCGACGGCGGCTCTGTGATAGATGCTTGCACCCTGATGTTTCCCCATGCCGATGGCCATCATTTTAAAGAGACCGCTCTCGATATCGCCTTCAAACTTTGTGTGGGTTTTAATGCGGTTAATAATGACAAGGGCATCGGCATTCGCCGCTTGCCGATCCAAATAGACCGGTACGTTCCTTTTCGTAATACCCACTTCTGACACGTCCATGGAAGAGCGTATGGGAACACCCATAGTTTTTTCTGAAATTCCATTGTGTGTGAGCAAATTTTTTTGCCCTTTTGCTGTTGCACCGCCGTGACTCCCCATGGCTGGAAATATGAAAGGCTTGGCGCCCAGTTCCTTAAGAACATCCACACAATTTTTTATCACTTGGTCAATTCTATCGATCCCCCGACTCCCTGCGGCAACAGCGATGGTTTGTCCAGGTCTTATTTTTTTATCAAGAGATAAGGAGGCCATGCTTGTCGCCACTTTTTTGGAAATATCCTCAATTTCCTTTTCATAAAGACTCATCCGCACGAGGGCCATCTTTGGAAAATCAGTTTTGTTCATCGTTGCTTTAACCTCCTAAACTTTAATTGCAGTCATTCCGTTTCCGATACTTTTCTAACTTTGAGACAAACGTCGTTATCGCTAAAGGTCTGTTCCAGCACCTCTCCATTGTTATGGGCAATCACCTTCTTGATCTTTTCAAGTTTATCTTTTTCAACGATAAATTCGAAACTCTCTCCCGGGGGTAAAATCCTAAGACATAAACTTACGTCCAGATAGGCCTTTCAGCAGTCACCCCGGTAATCTATCAGCTTTTTTATGGTTGGCTTCATTCGCATATTCTGTTTTTTTACTTTTCTTTTGCAGTGGCCAGTAAAAAATTAAGCATGGTCTGACATAATGGCGATGCAATTCTTCTGCGATCTCTGATTAAATAGAAGTTTCTAAACATGGAAAGGCCTTTTACCTTAAGCGTCTTAATAATCCCAGTCTTCAGTTCCGTGTCCAGTGCCCTTGAGGAAAGGACTGAAATACCAAGGCCGGCCTTTATGCCTTCTTTGACAGCCGTCGATGTGCCAAAGCGCGCCACCACATGATAAGACTCAAAGGTCTTTGAACCTGAAGCCTTAAGATAATCCTCCATGATTTTTAAGGTCCCTGACCCTGTCTGTCTTAAAATAAAAGGCTCTTTTGAAAGCGCTTCAAGAGAAACCGTCCTCCTTGTTGCCAACCGATGATTTGCAGGAACCGCTAACACCAATTCGTCTTTCCATAATGTATGATGTACCAGATTCCTGTGCGAACGTCTGGACCCCACAATACCCAGCTCCAGATGGCCATTCAGAACACGGTCTTCGATATCATGAGTATCGGAAATGCTCAGGGCAACGGATACCAGAGGATGTTTTTCACAAAAATCTCCTATGATCTTCGGAAGGATGTACTCTCCTGGAATCGTGCTTCCCCCAATATGAATTTCGCCCTGTTTAATCCCCAGAAAATTTTGTATCTCAAGACATGCCGTCCTTTTCATATCCAGTAGGAGAACCGCGTGCTTGTAAAGGATCTCACCCGCCTTTGTTGGCATGATCTGTCTGCCCAGTCGATCGAGGAGTTTTGTTCCAACCAGGTTCTCAAGTGTGGCTATCCTTTCACTGACAGAAGCCTGTGCCAGAAAAACTGCTTTTGCAGCCTTTGAAAAACTCTCCAGTTCAACAACCTTTCGAAAAATTTCGAGTTGGCGCAGGTCAAAATCAATGGATGGCGTGTTTCGCAATTGAGATTTGTTCATGGAATCATAACGTATTGTGAGTTGCGCGTTAGGTTTTATTGATTGGCAAAAGGCGCAACGCGTAAGGGGTAAAAAGGTCAGAACTCATTGAGCCAATAGGTCTAATGCCTTGCGTCTTCTTACAAATACGGAAACCACATCCTTTCGATGTCTCCAAAATTTGCCTTCACATTCTCACTGCCTGATAAAATGTCGCCATGACCCGAAACCAGGTATTCCACATCAAGCTGAGAAATCCTTTTGATGCTTTCTTTCAATTCCTGACCGTCGCCACCCGGCAAATCCGTTCTTCCAATACCTTGGTTAAAGACCACATCGCCGGTGAAAAGAGTTTTTTTATCAGGCCAGTAAACACAGACAGAACCCGGGGAATGGCCGGGTGTCTGGATAACCTGGAAATTCACATTTCCTATCTTCAGCTCTCCCTCCTGAAGCAGGATATCCGGTTCAAAATCTGAAATGCCCAAAGCCTCTCCATAGTGTGGGGCGACTTTCCTAATAAAATCCATTTCAACGGAACTTACCGCGATGAGAGTCGATGTATTTGCAAATACCCTTACAGATTCCATGTGGTCCGGATGGCCGTGTGTGATAATGACAATGTCAATATCCTCGGGAGAAAGGGAAAGCGCTTCAAGGCCATCCCGAACATGATCAAAGAGGTTGTAATGGCCAGGGTCCACAAGGATTTTTTTGTCTGCGTCGATGAGATAGGTGTTGCAGTTATTTGCCGTTTGGCTGAACCAGAGAAATGCATATAAGCTTTCAAATATTTTCATGGAAATGAGGGCCTTTGATTGTTTTGGATTGTCCGTTATGGAATCCCTTAAACGGGTGACTCAATTGAGATCTAAACAACTATTCAGGAAGCACAACTGACGATCTATGAATAAGGAATACTAAAAAGGCACTCAAAGGATGTCAAGACCTAAGACCGATAACACCGTTCCGGTCGTTGAAATCCTGCATTTAATGGTAAAATTAAATAGTAGAACAAATTATTTAAAAGACTGGAATAGTCGTAAACTGAGATTATAAAGGCTGACTACCGGCGTGGTTCAATTTCTGGTTTTGTTGGAATGTAAATCGCGAAAAATAAAAGTCTGTATCCGTTTAGCGCTTAAAGAGAACCATCAGAAAATTACAGGGTCGGGGGGGATTTCCAAATCGCTAAACTGCTACAAAAGCTTGAGGAGTGAATGTTATGGAAAAAAGATTAGACTCTCGAAATGTAGTTCTTGACAAGAGTTGTCCGGGGAAGTTGCAGGTACCCACAGAGGAGGAAAAAGAAGCCCTGGATAAGTTGAAGTCCATAAAGGAGAGGGCCCGGGCCCTTAAAAAACGTCTGGCAGCTTCGGGGCTTGATGGGGCTACCGGGGAGATACAGCCGCTGGAAAAAGAACTGGCACAACTGAAAATGGAATGGGATGAGTGGGAACAAAAAAGACAAAAAGCTTCGAAAGAAAGGATGATCTTGTTGGGGCATGAAAAGGAATGAAGATTTTACCTATATTGAATATTTGAAAAAAATTTAACTCTCCAATCCGCAACCCCCACTCAAAAATCGTCAGGGTCTTTCCATTAATCCGACCTTCAGATTTAAGGCCCGCCCATTTCTTGATATTCTCATGGTGACAGTATCCCCAACCCTCAGTTTATCCATAAGCCGACCCAGTTCATGCATGTCCGTTATTTTATGCCCATCGATGACCGTGATAATATCACCCCCAAGGAGAAGTCTGAAACTGCCAATAATGACTTCCCTGTTACCTCCCCGCAGGCCGGCGTTAGCTGCCGGGCTGCCTCTGAATACCTTGACAACCAGCACCCCCTGCTCTACAGCAAGACCGAGTCCTTCGGCCAGACCGGGTGTTACGGATATACCGGTAATACCGAGCCACGGTCTGGCAACCCTGCCCAGCGTAATAAGCTGAGTCGCGACATACTTGGCACGATTAATGGGTATGGCAAAGCCAATGCCCTGGTACCCTCCTGACAGACTAAAAATGGCCGTATTAATGCCGATAACCTCGCCATCGGAATTGAGAAGGGGACCCCCTGAATTTCCCGGGTTAATGGCCGCATCGGTCTGTATCAGGTCCTCCATATGACGGTCGTCCTGGGTTTTAATGCCCCGATGAAGGGCGCTAATGATACCTGTGGTAAGTGTATGGGAAAGGCCAAATGGATTTCCTATGGCGATGGCTTTTTGACCGACCCGGATTTTGTCCGAATCTCCAAGATGTGTGACAACATCCACTTGCCTAGCGGGGATTTTAATAACGGCCAGATCAGAAGGTGGATCCCGTCCCACAAGAGTCGCTGGGATCTTTCTGCCGTCAGCCATGGTTACTGTAATTTTCTGGGCTTTGGCGACCACATGGTTATTCGTCAAAATATGACCCTTTTTATCGATAACAAAACCCGATCCCTGTCCTTCCCTCGGTGTGACCTCAAGCCAAAAATTCATGCTGAGTGTCGTCGTTGCGATGTTCACAACTGCAGGATGGGTCTTTTCAAAGACGCTGATGTTGATCTTTTCATCGGCTGAAATGACCGCGGCTCTGAGGCCAAAATTATTCGAAGCAGAGTTAAAATCGAAGGAATGAGAACTCGGTCGGGGTTGAAGACGGGGAAAAACATCATTTGTGTTTAACAACAGAAAGATTGAAAGGATAATGAGCAGGGGCCATGGATAATTTGGTTTATTATTGGACATGCTAATATCTTTGAGGGGTCCTGCAGGGTATTAAAATAGCATTATAGGGTGTATTTGAAATTGGGCTTCGAGCGTTTGTTTGCAGTAGAGCTTAGTCTGTTGTAATCCATGTGTCAAGAAAGTGACGTGTTACCGATTATGAGGTGGCCTTATTTTAACCATAGCAATCCTGATGTGATGGGGCTAACTTTGCATTGACATCTAATTGGGCCTGTTTTAATTAATAGCGATCGAGGCATTTTCAAAACGCCCCCTTTTGCCCAATCTCTGCGTCAGACTCAAATTTTAGTCCTCGAAATATATAATGTATTCCTGTGGCTAAAATTATCGTCTTCCCTGATCTTGAATCCCTCTGGTATCGGGAAACGCGATGAAACTGTCTCTGAAATTTGAAATAAAGCGAGGTTTAAAAATGAGATTTATAAATCCATTCGTCTCCATGTTTTTATTCGTTTCTTTATTACTGATGGTAGGGGTAAATCCAGTGTTTTCCCGGGAAAAGGGCCGTGTCTACACACTCCAGGAGAGCATTGATGAGGCATTTGCCAATAATTGGTCTCTAAAGGCTAACAAGGAACGGGTGGACCAGGCCATGCAGGTGAAAAAACAGGCAAGAGCTGAATTTTTACCAAAGTTTAGTGCAAGCTATGGCTACACTAGGCTAAATGAAGAATTATTCTTTAAATCTGCGCTTGGCTCGGATATTCAGATCACAACGAAAGACAATTTTAATTCGAGTTTAGCTGTAAAACAACCTCTTTTCACCGGATTTGCTCTACTTAGCACTTATGAGCTGGCTAAGCTAGGCATAGATCAATCTGAGATGAATATTGAGCTGGAGAAACTAAACCTTGCCCTGAGCGTAAAACAGGCTTATTTCAATATACTCATAGCGGAAAAGGGCATTGAAGTGGCTCAAAGCGACGTTGAATTCCGGGAGTCTAACCTTAATGTGGCACGCAGTTTCTACAAAGTCGGGATGGTTCCCATCAATGATGTCTTGAGGGCAGAGGTGGAGTTGGCCAGCGCCCAGCAGAGTCTGGTTACGGCGCGAAATGCCGCCCGTTTGGCAAGGTGTAACTTTAATACGGTTTTGTCAAGGCCGATCCATGCACCCGTAGATGTTCAAGATATCCTGGAGTTTAAACCGGTAAAGGAGGCATTTGATGATTATGCTGAGCAGGCCCTTGAAAACCGCCCTGAAATGAAACTGGTCAACATCAATATCCTTCAGGTTGATCAGGAGACCCGACTGGTCAAAAGCAAGTATTACCCTGAAATTGGTCTGGGATGGGAGTATTTGAGGGAGGGTGAAGATTGGGATGTCTCGGGGGACGATTTTCATCAAGATCCCAGATGGGAGGCGACAGCCATGCTTTCCTGGACTTTTTGGGAATGGGGCAAAACCCGTTACGCGGTCAAAGAAAAGGAGGGTCTCAAAAGGGAGCTCCTGAAAACAAAATTGGCTTTGGAAGACAGCATACGGCTTGAAATAAAAGACGCTATTTTGAGATTGGAAAATGCGGAAGAGAATATTCCGACGACACAAAAGGCGATAAAACAGGGTGAGGAGAATTTGAGAGTGAATGAAGAAAGGTACAAAGCACAGGTAACCACGATTACCGAAGTGCTTGACGCACAAAGCCTCCTGACTCGGGCAAGAGAGAATTACTATATCGCACTTTATAATCATCATTTAGCCAAGGCCAGCCTGGAGCGTTCTCTGGGGAAATATTGAGGTCAAAGTGCCTAGAATTTATGAATAATTGATTTTTTTACCCTTACCTGACTTTAGACACCTTATCATATTAGGTTATGATCCAGCTTTTTCATCTTTTCAAAAATTTTGGTCCAAGTATCGCCCTGAGTGACCTGAATCTGAGAATCCACGAAGGAGAATTTGTTTTCGTCACAGGACCGAGCGGAGCGGGCAAAACAACATTGCTGAGGCTGATATTCGGGGCTGAAATACCAAGCAGCGGCAATATTTTAATTAATGGCGTCAACTTGAGTCGGATCAGCCGGTTAAAACTTGATTTGCTGCGTCGAAAGATAGGGTTTGTTTTTCAGGATTTCAAATTGTTGTCGAAAAAGACGGTTTTTGAAAATGTTGCCCTTGCCCTAGAGGTTACAGGCGAAAACCCTCCGGTTATCAGAAAAAAGACCCACCGGACACTGAAGTTGGTTGGCTTGGCCGAAAAAGAAAAGGCCTATCCCCTTCAACTATCCGGCGGAGAACAACAACGGGTTGCCATTGCCAGGGCTATCGTAAAAGATCCATTGATTCTTCTTGCCGATGAACCTACCGGTAATTTGGATTCCGAACTCACAAAAGACATCATGATCCTTTTTAGAAGTATTCACTTGAAAGGGACAACAGTCGTAATTGCCACGCACAGCCGGGAGTTATTGGAAGATACGGCGCAAAGGACCGTTTTTTTGCATAACGGCAGAGTTGTTGATGAAAAATGAGAACTCGACTTTTATCCTATCTGTTTAAACAGGCACTAAGCAACATTTTGAGCAATAGGGTCGTTCACGCTATCGGCTTGGGCACCATGGTGATATCTCTTTTGATATTTGGCGCTTTTCTACTCCTTTTCGTGAACCTCAATGCCTGGATCCAGGGATGGGGTCATTCGATGTCGATGTCTGTATATCTAAATGATGACATCAGTGAGGCCCAAAGAAACAGGATAGCCTCATTCATCGGTGATTTGGCAGAGGCAGAAATTAAGCGCTTTATCACCAAGGATGCGGCATTGAAGGATTTAAGGAATGCCATGGGTTCACAGGCTGGCGTCCTTGAGGGTCTGTCAAAAAATCCGCTACCTGCCTCTTTTGAGGTTGCTTTCACAGATATCGAAGGTCAAGGGACAGATCTCGAGGGAATAAAGCAGGCACTACAAGAGATGGATGGTGTGGAAGAGGTCCATTACAGTGAAGAATGGTTGCACAGATTTGAGGGTTTGATGTCCATCATTAAGCTTGTTGGCTTTGTCATCGGGGGGTTGCTCTGTTTGGGGATTCTTTTTATAGTCACCAATACCATAAAATTGACGATCTATTCGCGAAGAGAAGAGATTGAAATACTGAAATTAGTGGGTGCCACCGACTGGTTCGTCAAGACCCCTTATCTGTTCGAGGGAATGATTCAGGGGGTACTTAGCGGGATTTTTGCCCTTGCGATCCTCTATCTGGGGTATTTTCTCATTTCCACAAAGAAAATGTATTTTCTGGGGCTTGCGGGATTGGATTTTATCTTTATCCCTTACCCGTATACCCTTTTGATCATTTTAATAAGCGCTTCATTAGGTCTGTTAGGGTGCTTTATTGCCGTAGGCCGCTTTTTTGACATATGAGAAAAGGAATTTTTTACAGATTATCAAAGTGCCTGATTGTATCTGCCTTCCTCATTTTTGAGATTTTTCTGGTGCCACCTGAAATCATTTCCAGTCCAGTGTCCAAGGAAAAACAGGATCAAATCAAGGAAATTGAATCCAAACTTTCTCGGGAACAACAAAAGCTTAAGTCTTTCGATTTCCAGGAAAAAGATCTTTTGTTGCAGTTAGCTGATCTTGAGCAAAAGGTCAAGGATGCGAAAAGGTCTGTAAAGAAATTAGAAAATGCCGTTCGTCTAAACAAGATTGAAATGGAAAAGCTGCAAGAGCGTCTGACGAGTCTGGAGAAATCATCAGAAAATGCGGAGACCCATGTGGCAAAACGGCTTGTTGCTTTGTATAAATATGCCAGAAAGGGTTACATTAAGGTTCTTGCCAATGCTAAAGATTTGGATCAATTTTGGAAGAGGGCAACATATCTCAGGTCTATTATGGAAAAAGACCGAATCATGTTAGCGCAATTGAGGAAACAGAGGCAGTTGCAGGAATTAGAAATATCACGGATAGGGGAGAAACTGATTGCAAGGGAGGCAGAGCGTAATGAAAATCAAACCCGGTTATTATGGTTAAAAAAAGAACTTGAAAAGCAAGTCATTCGTCTTATGAATGTCCACAAAGAGAAGGAGTTTTACGAGACCGCAGTAAAGGAACTCCAACTTGCGGCACAGAACCTGAAACAAGCCCTCGTAAAGATTGAAAAAAAAGATACCCATAAGATGCTGCAGTCCTCTAGTTTTGCAAATTCAAAGGGTAAGTTGCCCTTTCCACTCAAGGGAAAGATAATTAAAGCGGATAAACTATCAGGAACGAATCACAAACAACTGAATAAAGGTATTTTTATTGCTGGCGTTTCTGACAGTAACGTAAAGGCGATTTTTCCGGGAAGGGTCGATTTTTCCGGGAAACTTAAAGGTTACGGAGAAGTTGTCATCATCAATCACGGTTCGCGGTTCTTTACCATCTCAGCACACATTTCGAGGCGAAAAAAGAAAGAAGGAGATGTTGTGGAAAAGGGGGAGATCATTGGTTTTTTAGAACACAGCGGGCCATCAAAGGAAGCCAGACTGTATTTCGAAATCAGAAAGGCAGGGAAAAGCTTAGATCCATTAAAGTGGCTAAAGGCCCATTAGCCCTGAGTCTCTGATGATACCATTGACCCTATCTTATTTTTTAGGTATCATTAATGTATAACCTGAATCTTGCACCAACTATCTACTATGGCTTGAAGCGCTTTGCCTTTAAAGCTCGTTTCATGATTTTGATCCTCACCATATAGTTTATATGCTTGCGGGTCAAAATCATTCCAACTTCGCTTTAAACACAATGCTTTCTGCACCTCGCGACGATACTTGGTGCAAAATTCAGGTATAAACATTTAAAGATTTTGAAATAAAAGGCGATTATTCAACATAGTGGATCAAACTTACAAATAGCGGTTTCACATAGATCGTAGAAGTGATTTATGTATTATGGCGATCCACGAATATTTAAGGAGTAAGAATATGTCGGTTACAAAAAAGAGGATTACCCTTAACATCGTCCTGATTTCCCTTTTTGTGGGCGGGGCTCTTTTTCTTAACGGAAGTGACGGTGAGGTCGGTGCAGATACCCAGGATGTTTATAAAAATATCGAGGTCTTTACAGAAGTGCTGAGACAGATAGAGAAGAGCTATGTGGAACCCCCAGATCCTCAGGAACTGATTTATGGGGCCATAAAGGGTATGGTTCATAACCTGGATCCTCATTCGTCCTTTATGACAAAAGAAGAGTACCGGGAATTGATGTTGGAGACAAAGGGCAGTTTTTCGGGAATTGGTGTCGAAATAACCGTTAAGGATAACGTCCTGACCGTTGTTTCCCCCATTGAGGGTACACCGGCCTACAAAGTGGGGATGAAGGCGGGGGACAAGATCATCAAAATTGAAAACACAAGAACGAAGGATATGACACTGATGGAGGCGGTGAAAAAGATCAGGGGACCGAAAGGAACAAAAGTTAATTTAACGATAATGCGAGAAGGTGAGGCAAAGCCATTGGAGTTTTCTATCACCCGAGGGGTTATCCCGTTAATAAGTGTAAGACATCACTTTCTGACTCCTGAAATCGGCTATGTGCGCATTTCCAATTTTCAGAGCAAAACCGTAAAAGACCTCTCCACGGCCCTTGAAAAAATGGAAAAGGAACACGAAATTAAGGGTCTGATTTTGGATCTCAGGAATAACCCGGGCGGGCTTTTGTCTCAAGCTATAGAAGTCTCAGATCTGTTCCTGAATTCGGGTTTAATCGTAAGCACTAAGGGCAGGATCAGCTCACAAAACATAACGGCAACAGCACATACAGACAAGAAGTCGCGAGTCTATCCCATTATTGTCCTGGTCAATAGCGGGAGCGCCAGTGCCGCAGAGATAGTGGCGGGGGCTTTGCAGGATAATAAAAGGGCCCTTGTCCTCGGAACAAGAAGCTTTGGAAAGGGGTCTGTTCAAACGATTTTGCCTTTGTCCGATGGCTCCGGTCTGCGTCTAACCACTGCACGGTATTATACCCCAAGCGGCAAATCCATCCAGCTGAGCGGTATTGTACCTGATATAGCGCTGGATTTTACGCCTCTGGATGATCAAGAAAAAAAAGATGTCGCCAAGTTCGTGAGGGAAGAGGACCTAGAGGGTCATATGGAGAATGAGGATGTGAAAGACACGCCTTCAGATGAAAATGATGATGAAATGGAAAAGGAGAATCGGGTCAAAATGCTCCTGGAACGAGATAATCAGGTCCGTCATGCTGTGGAACTGCTCAAAACCTGGTCCATTTTCTCACAGATCAAGACGACCCCCGTAGAATAATTAGTAATCCTCATCTTTTCATTAGGCATGAATGTTCAGGGTGGGGGAGAGCAGTTTTTTTAAGATACAGGCAGACGATTAATGACAACCCAGAAAAGGAAAGTAAGTGCGGAAAAGAAAAAACTACTGCCAATATGCTTCCTCCTTATTTTACTTACATTCCTGGCCGGTGCTGTTTTAATAACTGTTTACATCACCCTTCCAAAAAGCAGTATCGGACTCCCGAAACCTGCCTATGAAGAGATTTACACGACAACAGAAAATCTTCATAGGAAAATAAGAGATATTGACTATGCGATCTATGAATCCCTGTACCAAAGGGGTATTCAGGAAAAAGATATTTTTTTCCTGAATGTTCAGCCGAGAAATGAAAATGGTTCTTTTTGGGATTTTACCGAGCTTTTGATTAAGTGCCCTGATGCCAATTCAGCGAGCTTGCTTGAACGTCGTATGTCCCTTGACATCAGTGCATTAGGAGAAACGGTAAGTCTTCGAAATGAAAAGGGCCCTGACGGGAGAATGATCACGCATGTCTATACAGAAGGTTTTCACACCCACAAGGTCGATATCGTTTCTGACAGCCATCATGTCAAGTCTGATGATGTAAGACCTAAGGTAGCG
>Ga0272443_10001890_pt1 | contig 28462 bp, 26 predicted proteins | sample SSMAcet12_FD_193581 | JGI IMG/M metagenome (GOLD analysis project Ga0272443, IMG submission 193581) | Marine sediment archaeal communities from Little Sippewissett salt marsh, Falmouth, MA, United States - SSM-Acet-12 | ecosystem: Environmental > Aquatic > Marine > Wetlands > Sediment ... | reverse complement strand
TAAACTATCCTTGGGAATGGCGCTGTTTGCTGTCGTAAGAACGTGGAATTCACCTTTTTCATCATTTGCTAATGGCGTCAGTAAGATAAACTTACAATTTTATATAACTATATTGATAGGTATAGTGAACATTCCGCTTTCTATTATATTTGCTAAATATTTTCATATGGGTGTAGTTGGGGTAATACTAGCTACTGTTGTTTGTCTTGCTGTTCCCGCCGTTTTAATGCCGATACAATATCTTAAAATAATTAATAATACTGCAACGGGGATATGGAATAAATAATAATCGGTTGGGCAAATTACAATGAACAAAAAAGGTTATTTGGCAATAGTACTGGGTATAACCGGGGATTGGGCATTTGCTGCCGGGACTATATTGTGCGGATTAAAGCGGCATATGAAAATAAAAAATTATGATGTTGTAATCTATAACCAAAATCTTGATGAAAAAGATGCACATTGTTTGTCTCAAATCCATTCTTGTGTTTTTAAGCCCTATAAATTTAGAAGAAAAGATGTGGCGATGGATAAATTTAAAAGATTATCTGAAATGACTTTCTCAAGATTCGAATGCTTTGATCTGCTTGATGAGTATGAAAATATTGTGTGGATAGATGCTGATGCATTGGTGCTTCACGATCTTAGTGAGATGACTAATGATGTGAGGAATGGAATAGGAATGTATTTGCACCAGGATACCCCAATAAGTGTTAGCTTTTCTCATTCAGTACCAGGATATAATATGCAAGAGGAATGCTTTAATGCGGGGATCATTGTAGTAAATAATAGTCTGGAAAAACGCGGATATTTTTCGGAGTGGTGCTATGAAAAAACAGCGGAATACTCGGAATATATTAATTCTGACCAGGCAATCGTAAATCTTATGTTACAGGAATTCAACTTGAAGCCGACAATCCTCGATATTAAATATAACTGTCCGCCCGATTCTGAAAATGAAGATACCGCTATCCTTCATCCGTGGGGCAATAATAAATTCTGGAATAATATTTACCATCCAGTATGGGAAGAATATTTCAAGGAATGGGTAAAGTTGGGGGGAAGTTCTCAAATAGTGCAGGACCGAATTCTAAGATGCTTTAAGATATTTTTAAGAAAGGTTAAACGAACAATATTGAAATAGTTAATGGTGCTGAGAAAAGAAGCTAATCAATGATGCCAGCCCAGAAAAGAAAAGATACTTAATGTCACAAGGCCTGTTAATAATAATATTATTATTGTCTTTTATTATAATAATATACATTCTATTGACCTCATCACGATATGCTTACAATAAAGCCCTTAAAACAACATTGCTATATTCTTTTTTAATCATCCCATTTCTATCTGCCTATTTTCCGAGAATTCCAATGCCGGGTGGCATGCTGACGTGCCAGAGATTTTTCTTCTTTATTTTTTTTGTGTTAGTATGCACTTTAGCTGCCAGGTTAGATGTCAAACTCAACTTTTCCAAAATCACCTTCTGGTTTGCTACGTATGTTGTTTTTGCATTATTGAATCGATTTGCACAGACGGAAACAATCAATGCTCACCAATTATCCGTTATGGTTTCAAGTTACATCTTTCCTCTCATATTCTTATTTTTGATAGACAATTTATACTTTGATGAGAAGGACCTCAATCTCTTAATAAAAATATTAACGATAGTGGCGATAGGGACGTTTGTCGCGAGCTTCATACAGGCAACGATAGATCCTTTTTTCTATAAAGGCATCCAGCCGACTGCAGAAAAAACAATACTATCTGAAATGGAACGGATCTATGGCTTTGGGGAAATTTCCAGAAATTATTCGATATACAGAGGGATGAGGCTGAACAATCATGGGATTGCCATGATTTGTTTAACGGTCCTCTTTTCCTGGCTATATTGCAGCAAAAAAAATGTAATATATCTTATTATTGTTGGCCTGCTGATTTTTAGTGGGTTTGTCACATATAGCAGATATGTGTGGTTGGGAATATTTTTGGCAGTAATTAGTGTATTTTACTTTGGATATAGAAAGCGTTGGATTGTAGCATTGGGATTATTGTCATTTTGTTCCGTACTTGTCGTACATTTGTATTATCCTCAGTTTGTTACCAGTGGTTTTGTTGAACAGAGGATTCTGTCTGAAACATACAAAAGCCGTATTAATGATCCGATATTGTATTTGACCGAATTCTTCCCTCATAAGCCTTTTTTCGGATATGGAATTGGCAGCGACGAACATACTGAATTTACAAAGCACCATAGCGTGTTGCATTCCATGTGGTTTAACGTCATGTTTCGAAATGGTATTATTGGATTATCATTTCTGATAGTGTTTCTTTATCATATTTATAAAAGAGGTAAACAAATCTATGAAGTCACTGGCAATCCGTTGTTTATTATTTTTGTTTTAATATACATTATTATTAATTTTACTGCTTCATACACAGAACTTGATTTTTATGGGTACTATTTTATCCTGCTGTTAATGTCTATCCATTATCAACTGTATGTTGTTGATGTGTGTCGGGCCGAAAGAAATGCGGGCGAGGCCAAAAAACCGGTCCCGCATTTACCAGATAATGCATGACGATGTGTTCTTGTCGTAAAAGAGAAGATCGGCCTCCAATATAAGTGATATGTATAAATTAAAAAAAGAAAGATACGATTACTTCATTATATGGGGCAATGGCCTGCAATACAAAGAGGAGATAATAGAGATAATAGAAGGTAATCCCTACTTAGAAATACTCGCCATAAAAAAACATTGTCCAAAAAATGTCGAAAAACTGGTTAAGGCAGTTTATTCCTATGACTATGCTCCATTTAAACATTTGACAAACAAAACGCGTTATCTCCTGTCAACAGAAGCAAGCGTCTTGTTCATTTTTATAAGAAACAATAACCCACGGGAGACATATATCGAAGGCAATCCGTTGTTTAAACATAAGGAATGTCTGACAATAAAAAGCGTTAAAGAAGAAATTCGTGACAGATTCAACGAAAGAAAAGGAGACAGGCGCACGGAAGACCATGTCGTTCATGCGTCCGATAATCAATCACAGACTGACTATATTCTCAAATATCTGGGTTATAAAGAGGGCGTTGGTAAGTTTAAAAGCAGATCAAACCTTTTGATTCCTGTAACCTACCATTTAGGTAAATTTAACAGGTTTAGCCTAAAGGAAGTAGATCTGAGTGATGTTTACTGCAGCATCGCGACCGGCCCGGAAACGGACATGTTGCGCTCTGTTTGTGAAACGCCGCATTATAGATTTTTGTCAGGTGATGTGGCCGAGTATAATGAATATAGAACAATGTTCGAGGATTTTCCCTGTATGATGGACGATCAGTTCCCTGCCCGATATAAAAAATTCGCGTCCAGTTTTGAATATCTGAAAGCCCCTTACTCTACATCGTATATATTAGCAAAAGAAGTTAGCCCCGGCAGATATCAGATTATCGATGGCGTGCACCGGATTGCCATACTTGCTTATAGAGGAATTAATAACTGTATCATAGCGGTGAAAAAATGACGTTTTCCAACAGGCTTGATCTGAATAAATTCTTTCTCCATGTCCAGGATGAAGAATATGCGGTCATTAAATTGAATGACAACTTCCCTAATTATTATGGGGGAGGCGACATTGATATATTTTGCGCAAGCGGGGATGAATTTGCCAGAAAGATTTTGGAAGTCGGGAACGAGTATGTCGCGCAAGGTTTCGTAATAGATACGGATTGTTCAAAAGATAATAAGATAAATATCGATTTTTATGTCAACGATAAACTGGATTTCCGGTTCGATATATACAAGGCTTTGCCGGCATATGAACACATGCAAATGAAGCAGTGGTTTTTCTATAGTGTAATCGATAGAAGAAAAGCCATGAAAAGAAAATATGATGAAAAAGAATATCGTGTCTACATACCCGATGAAATTGACGATCTCATCTTGCGATATATCGAATATTGTGAATGGCACGAAAGAAGGCCGGACAAGATAGGACACCTTGCATTTGTTCAGAATGCCCTGTCATCAGAGGTAAAAAGAAATCGGTTTTTTGATCGGTTATATCTGTACGCAGCACTTCCGGAGTCGGCAGGTATAAACAGCGAAGACAAATTTCACATATCCAGAAAAATATACCGATCATTCGTGTTCAGCACACGGAAGATAAGAGAAACACCTTTGCGAGAAATACCGGGGAAGATCCTGAAGAGAATGTTTAAATTAACCAAAGCATAGGTTGTTCGGTACAATCTTTACTGGATGACAATTAAGTTTCTTTTCAATCCGAATTGAAAGTAAATTAAAATGCGCATCTTTTTAACGCTTTCACCCTCAGGCAATAGATCGGTTCCTGGCAGCATGACGTGGTACAGAAATCTCTATGAACCCCTGCTTGATCTGGGCCATGATGTCTACTTGTTAAGGATCGATGAGGCTGAAGACAAGCTTGGTGTAAATAGAAGAGCTAAACTGTTTCAGGGAAAATTCAGCCAATACTTACTTGATGCTTTTCAAAAGGAAAGCATAAAAAAACCTTTTGGTCTGTTTTTTTCATATCTTACAGATTCAGAAATTGAGATTTCCTGTATAGAGGAAATAAAAAAATCTAACATCATAACCGCAAATTTTTCATGTAATAATATTCACCAGTTTTATTTGACAAAGCAAATAGCGCCTCATTTTGATTATAATTTGCATTCTGAAAAATATGCAGCGGAAAAATTCAAAGCAATTGGTGCTACTTCGGTGTGGTTTCAGATGGCTGCTAATCCGACATATTATCATCAGCTTGGTATTGATAGAATCTTGGACGTATCATTTATTGGAGGGGCGTATGCCAAGCGTCCATATTACATTTATAATCTGCTGGAAAACGGGATCGATGTTCATGCCTATGGCCCGAATTGGCGGAAGGTTGAACAACTGGCTTATTTGAGACGATTAAAGAGGGAACTCATCAGGAGTAGAGACGTAATAAAATCGATTTTTACTTTTGATCCGCAAATACGTGCTGAAATCTCATCGAGGGTTGCCAATATGGATTTCAAAGATATTTTATTGGCAAAATATAATCGGAATCTTCACTTCCCGATTACTGACGTTGAAATGACTACGAAATACAATGAAAGCAAAATCAGCCTCGGTTTTCTGGAAGTATATGACAACCATGACCATTCTCAAAAGACAATGCAGCATTTGCATCTGAGAGAATTCGAAGCGCCTATGTGTGGCACGCTCTACTTTACAAACCACAGCGATGAGCTCGCGGAGCATTACAAACCGGATAAAGAAGTGATAACCTATCGAAATGAGCATGAACTGTTGGATAAGGTCCAATATTATCTTAATCATCCCGATGAAGCGGAAAAAGTAAGGCAAGCAGGATATAAACGAGCACTGGAATGCCATACATATCAGAAAAGGTTTGAAGATTTGTTCAGGAAAATCGGCTTGCAATGAATAGCGATAAAGCCCCCAAAGTTAGCGTTGTTATGTCCGTTTATAACGGAGAGAAATATCTTCGTGAAGCTGTTGACAGTATTTTAAATCAAACTTTTACCGATTTTGAATTCATAATAGTTGATGATGGTTCTACAGATAAAAGTGCAGATGTTATTAGCTCGTATAACGATCCGAGAATTGTCTTGATACAACAGGCCAATAAGGGGCTGGCTGTGGCACTTAATGTGGGTATTAAAGCGGCAAAAGGTGTGTATATAGGCAGAATGGACGCGGACGATATTTCTCATACTAGGCGACTTGAACTTCAGGTTGACTATATGGAAAAGCACAAAGAGTGCGTAGCATTAGGGACTGAGACAGATATTATTGATGAGGATGGTAATTACATTTATACAAACCATAATTGTCTATCAAAAGAAGAGCTGAATAACCAGTTTCCTCAGAGTAACCCGATTACTCATGGATCCGTTATGATGAGAAGAGCATCAGTTTTGAAATGTGGTGGGTATAGAGAAGATGCGCCTAATCTATTTGATGATGATTTGCTGTGGATTGATTTAGGAAAATTAGGATATCTGGATATTTTGGGTGTCCCGCTATATTGTTACCGTATTAGACCCATGGCAATTTCAGGTATGTCCAAGAAGTTGCAACAGAAACTTAGAGAAATAAGAACGAAGTACTATTATGGCGGGGTTATTGATGGAAAAGATGTTCTAGAACTAAATAAAATTAGAAGTTCATCAGTAGAGAATGGGGATAGTAGAAAAAGTTATTACCATTTTCGAGTTGGTAAAGCTTATTTGTCGAATACGCGTAATTTGCCTGCTGCGAGGAAACATATGCTTATGGCTGTTAGATATAAGATATTGAATAAGAAAGCATGGTTCAATTTGATGCTGTCGTCTTGCCCTGCGTCCATGGTGTCACGGTGGCAGAGGTTTAGGGTAAAATAATATCCGCAGAAAGTGCCGACTTGGCGGGGCTTTAAAACTTATGCGTACCCAAAACAAGAGCATTGGCATGCACTTTGGAATAAAGAGAAAACTTAATAAAATATTTCGAAAAGTGCTTGGTGATACGATAATAGATGAGAAGCGCTGGGCCAAGAGATTCAGGAGCGATCAATCCGAACTAATACGAGACTACTATGCTGAAGATCGGCTATATCTTCTGGAAAAAATAAAATCAGATGGGTTTAATTCTGCTTTGGAGGTTGGATCAAAAGAAGGTCGTAATCTGAGAATGCTGGCAAAGTCTTTTCCGGATGTAAGAATGGCGGGAATAGATATCAGTCCTGAGGCTGTTAAAATTGGTAATGGACTGCTTCAGAGAGAAGGTTTGGCCAATGTGGCACTGTTTGAAGGAAAAGCAGACCGACTTGATTTTGACGACAACAGTATTGATTTAGTATTCGTCTTTTCGGTTTTGATTTATATTGACCCACAAAAAATAAATAAAGTTCTATCAGAAATGCTGAGAGTTGCGAGAAAGAGGATTCTCATACTCGAGTGGCATGATCCTGAATTGTCAAAAGGGAAATTCACAAATCACTGGATATACAACTATGAAAAGCTGTTGGAGTCTTTCAATGATGAAATAGAGTCCCTTGAAATAACAAAAATATCCGCAGATGAATTTGTCGATGTGAATTGGAAGAAGTATGGATATTATGTAGAGATTAGATTGAAAGATGTATAGCCGCTGTTCCATCTGGAAGGACCAGGGAGCCTTATGAATACTGAAGAACTGGCTTTGAAGATACGAAGACATGCCGTTGTGATGACAAACCTGGGAAGGAGTTCGCACATTGCATCAATTCTTTCAATGGCAGATATTATCGCAGTATTGTACGGTAAAGTTTTGGCTAAACGTCCCAATGAACCCAAGTGGTTGGAGAGGGACCGTTTTATCTTAAGCAAAGGGCATGCAGGGGCAGGTGTATATGCGGCATTAGCCGAAACAGGGTTTTTCCCACTTGAGTGGTTAAAAAGTCACTGTGCCCGTGGTAGCAAGCTTTGTGGACATGTTTCACATTTGGGTGTGCCGGGGGTTGAGTTTTCTACCGGTTCCCTTGGCCACGGCCTTTCCGTTGCAACAGGTATGGCCTATGCGGCAAAGATGGGCAAAAAAGGTCACCGTGTCTTTGCGCTAATGAGTGATGGAGAATGTGACGAAGGATCAAATTGGGAAGCCATCCTTTTCGCCGCGCACCATGATCTTTCACACTTGGTTGCCATTGTCGATTATAATAAACTCCAAAGTCTTGCTCCGACTGAGAAAACTATTCGACTGGAGCCACTGGTGGATAAATGGAGGAGCTTTGGTTGGCAGGTTAAGGAAGTTGATGGCCACGACCATAATGAATTACTTGATAGCTTAGACATTATTCCTGAAGTGGTGGGAAAACCGACCTGTATCATTGCCCATACTGTCAAGGGCAAGGGTGTTTCTTTTATGGAAAACTCCGTTTTGTGGCATTACAGAAGTCCTCAGGATGATGAGTTTGTAGCAGCAATGAAGGAACTGGGGGGGGGAGCATAAATTGCGCGATGCATTTGTGAGGGTGCTGACGAATCTAGCTCGCAACGATAAAGACGTGATGCTGTTGACGGCTGATTTGGGGTTTGGTGTTCTGACGGGATTTGCCGAGGAATTTCCAGATCAGTTTTTGAATGTTGGGATTGCTGAACAGAATATGACAGGCTTAGCTGTGGGACTTGCCATGGAGGGGAAGAAAGTTTTTACATATTCAATAGGCAATTTCCCTACGCTACGCTGCCTTGAACAGATCAGAAATGACGTCTGCTACCATAAAGCCGATGTCAAGATAGTATGTGTCGGAGGTGGTTTTAGTTATGGTCCATTGGGAATAAGTCATCACGCTACGGAAGACTTGGCGGTTATGCGTGCCCTCCCCAATATGACGGTGCTGGCACCAGGCGATATTGTCGAGTCTGAGAAGGCGACGGCACTTGCCTACGACATGTTTGGCCCCTGTTATTTGAGGTTGGGGAGGGGCAATGAACCAAAGATCCATGAAGGGGATCCTTCCGTTGAGCTTGGCAAGGCTTTGATGCTGTTTTGTGGGGGAGAAATACCTCTTCTTTCGACGGGCGGCATACTGCCAAATGTTGTAGAAACCCATAACGAACTGCAAGCGGCAGGCATCGAAACATCTGTTTATAGTATGCTTTCTGTTAAACCTATCGATTATAATCTTATTTGCGAACTTGCGCAGAGTTCCAAGTTTATTGTGACTGTAGAGGAACACAGTGTTATTGGAGGCCTTGGGTCTGCGGTGGCAGAAATACTATCCGGTTTGTCCTCTCGAAGGCCACCTCTCCTGCGTATTGGATTAGAAGATATCTTTTCCTATGAAGTAGGTGATCAGGATTATCTGCGTGAATTCTACGGCCTTTCTCCATCAGCAATTGCAATGCGTATAAAACAATTCTCGAAACAAATATAAACGGAGACACACCATGGCTTACAGAGTGAAGTTTGTCGATCCGGAGAAAAGTTACAAGACTATCAAGGAAGATATTGATTCCGCCTATTTTACAGTTATGACGCGAGGTGATTTGATAGACCGTGATCAGCTGAAACTGTTTGAAAAAAACCTTGCGGATTTTGTCGGCACCAAATACGCGGTAGGCTTGAATAGCGGCTATGACGCCCTGCACATATCTCTGCGGGCCGCGGGGGTAGGGGCGGGGGATGAAGTGATTGTGCCGGCCCACACATTTGTGGCAACATGTTCGGCCGTTGTCAATGTCGGTGCAGTTCCTGTGCTTGTTGATGTTGGCAGGGACTTTAATATAGATACAGAAAAGATAGAAGAGGTGATCACTTCAAAAACGAGAGGTATTATTCCTGTCCACCTGAGCGGTTACATGGCCGATATGGTAAGAATCATGGAACTGGCCGCTAAATATAATCTCGTGATTATTGAAGATGCCTGTCAGAGTTTGGGTTCCAGCATGTCTGAAAAAGGTGCCGGTTCGTGGGGGCTGACAGGGTGCTGGAGTTTTTATCCCTTTAAGATTCTTGGTGGATACGGCGATGGCGGAGCAATAACAACAAACGATTCGGGGGTGGCTGAATATGCACGACGGATGCGCTACAATGGAGAAGATCGTGCAACCGGGGAATATCATGGCCACGGTTTCACATGCCTTCTTGATAATCTTCAAGCAGCGTTTTTAAATGTTAAATTGAGTTATCTGCCTCAGTGGATTGTTCGCAGGAAGGCCATCGCCGAAAAGTATCGGAAAGCCCTTTCTGACCTTTCCGATCTTCTTCTTCCACACTATGATGATCCTCGAAGAGATCATGTTTACCAGAATTATACTGTGCGGTCGAAACAGGGGAATGATTTTTCAGAGTATCTTAAATCGCATGGGGTGGAGGTCCTGACTCAGTTCAGAAAACCATACTATCGACATAAAAAACTCAATCTGGAAGATCGAGGGTTTCTGGAAACCGAGGCATTAAGTAGGGAGGTCTGCTCACTTCCACTTAATGCGGAGATCTCCGATGACGATATCGATTATGTGATATCTGTTGTAAGGAATTTTTATGGAAAGTGATTTATTGCATTATTAATGGTTTAAAGGGGCTTTAGCGTGACGCTTGAATTGAGTAAAAGGCATAAATGGGTACAGCAGTCGGAGATACGGAACATGTCCCTTGAATGCGACCGTATCAATGGCATCAATCTTTCTCAGGGAGTTTGCGATACGGAAATCCACAAAGTGGTGCGAGAAGGCGCTCACAAGGCCATTGAAGATGGAATTAACACCTACACGAGATATGATGGGCTTCAGGAACTCCGTCGTGCGATTACGGCAAAACAGAAACGATTTTGCGGTATAGAATATGACCCTGAAAACGAGGTTATAGTCAGTGCAGGTTCTACGGGAGCCCTCTACTGTGCCTGCCTCTCCCTTTTGAATCCCGGGGATGAGGTTATAGTTTTTGAACCATTTTACGGGTATCATATCAGCACACTGGTGGTTGCCGGGGCTGTCCCTGTATATGTAAGAACCATGCCGCCGGACTGGTCCTTTCAAATGCATGATCTGGAACGAGTGAAAACAGATCGCACCAGGGCGATAATAATCAATACGCCTTCCAATCCATCGGGCAAGATTTTCACCATGGAGGAGCTGAAGAATGTTGCCTCCTTCGCGTCAAGACACGACCTTTTTATCTTTACTGACGAGATTTACGAGCATTTTGTCTATGACGGTGCAAAGCACATATCTCCTGCAACCCTTCCTGATATGAAGGAGAGGACTATTGTCATATCTGGGCTGTCCAAGACTTTCAACATTACCGGGTGGCGCGTCGGATATTGCCTGTGTGATAAAAAATGGGCTCGGACGATTGGTTATTTTAATGATCTTGTCTACGTGTGTTCACCAGCACCACTTCAGATGGGTGTTGCTGACGGACTCTCTCAACTGGATGACGAATATTATATGAGAATTGCCGGAAATTATTTGATTAAGCGGGACAAGTTATGTGATGCCTTGAAAGATTCTGGATTTCATCCCTACATACCGCAAGGAGCCTACTATGTCCTTGCCGATATATCTAAATTGCCTGGGGCAAACAGTAGAGAAAAGGCCATGACGCTCCTCGAAAGCACTGGTGTTGCCTGTGTGCCAGGAGAGGCATTTTACCACGATAAGGCGGGAGAACATCTGGCGAGATTCTGTTTCGCGAAAGAGGACGACGTCTTAGAAGAAGCCTGCGGAAGATTGCAAAAGTTGCACCTATAGCATGCGAAACCGCTATTATTCGAATGGCCATTTAGGTATCTTCCACGAGATACTTATAACCATAAAATATAGCTGATTAGAACAATGTGCTCTCACGGGTTCGGTCTGAGACTATGAGATTGTGTTTTATCGGAACTGCCACAAGCCCTCATGTATTAAGATGGGTTAAATACTTCGTGGAAAGAAAACACGAAGTATCCTTAATATCATTAGATTCTGTTAACAAGGTACCTGTTAGTGGCCTCAAAGTGTTCAGTATAAAATCACATGATTTTATGAATCCAAAAAATATTTTTAAGATTGTAACCCTCTTTAAGACCTTGAATAAAATGATAGCTGGGATAAATCCTGACTTAATACATGTGCACCAAATATCATCTTTGGCTTACATCATTCCATATTTAAGAGTTCATCCGTATATACTTTCTGCATGGGGGTCTGATGTATTAATCAAACCTTATAAATCGACAGTCCATTCATTTCTAGCTTCAAGAGCGATAAAAAAAGCTGATTTGTTGCACTGTGACGGCATAAAAACTTTTCGAGCTTTAGAAAACTTGGGTGCTCCTCCAGATAGAATAGTATGTGTATATTTTGGAATTGATATAGATAAATTCAGTCCTGAAAAACGCGACACTAAATATAGACAAGCATTGGGTGTAGATAACGGGCTTACAGTTATTAGTACAAGAGCCTTAAGTCCTATTTATAATGTAGAAACTTTAATAAACGCTATACCACGAGTTGTTCGTGAAATTAATAATGCAAAATTTCTAATATGTGGCAGCGGTTCTTTGAAAGAGAAATTGGAAGATTTAGCAAAAAAGTTAAAAATTAGTGATCATACAATTTTTACCGGTAACATACCTGTTGAAGAGCTTCCATTTTATGTTGCATCCTCAGACATTTATGTTTCGACATCCCTTTCTGACGCTGGCCTGGCATCAAGTACCGGCGAAGCAATGGCGTGTGGTTTGCCGGTAATCGTTACCGAAGATCTTGATAACAGAGATTGGATAAAAGATGGGGTAAACGGCTTTATTGTTCCGGTCAAAAACCCGGATGCCTTAGCCGAACGAATAATTGAATTGGCAAGGAATGAAAAATTAAGAGGGGAATTTGGCAGGGAAAATAGAAAAATCATTACCGAACGAAATGATTATAATACCGAAATGCGTAAGATGGAAAAAGAATATATGAGATTGGTTTCTATGGAAGCATCTTCTTGAAAGGAAGTTGATTAGTATAAAATGAAAATTATCATGGCGGAAAAATCAGATATATACCATGATTCAAGGGTGCTGAAAGAAGCCAGGTCACTTGCGAATGCCGGATATGATGTTTCAGTTTATGGCTTCAGGGAAAAATGGAAAGCAGGTGAACCCAAGAAGTATAATTTTAATATTACTACTTTTCCGGTAGTGAGCAGAAAATATCGTGCATTGAGAAATATTTCGATATTTATCAATATTTTTATAATCCATATAATAATTATATTAACAAAGGCACAATACTACCATGCGCACAATACGATGTTTTTGTTGGGTATGTATGTGTCCAGCAGGATCCATAGCGGCAAATTCATTTATGACAGTCACGAAGTTCAGTGGGAAAGAATAAAGATTCACCATATACTGGAGAAGCTGTTTGTTCATAAAGCCCATCGTATTATTTCCGTTTCAGAAGGCATTGCGGGTGAAATTCGCAAGCGCTATTCAATACCAGAAGAAAGCATTATCTTTTTGTCTAATTATCCGTATTTGCCAAACAGCAAAATTGATTTGACAAAAAAGATCAACCCACAGAACATCAGGTTAATCTACAGTGGCGGGTTTGATCTTCTATCCAATAGATTAGATAACCTCCTGCATGCATTAGCGGATCTAAAGCAATTTTCATTATATTTGCTATCTTATGGATATGGGGACAGCCTGCATAACTTCAATGAGCTAATACATCAACTTGGGCTTGTTGATAGAGTGCATTTTTTACCTTTGGTCTCTCCTGATGAAATACATGATGTCGTAAAAGATTATGATATTGCTGTATCCCTAACAAATTATCAGGGGAATGCTACTTACCAACGATATGCCAGTCCTAACAAAATGTATGATTATCTGGCTGCGGGCTTGCCCATTCTTTGTTCAAATATGGAAGTGCATGAAACGTGTTTTGTTGCTAAAGGTGTTGCTATATCGGTAGATCCTAACGATGTAAAATCTATAGTTAGTGGACTGAAAAGAATTAGTGATAACCCTGAAAAAATTATCAAAATGAGGGAAACAGCGGTTGCTCTCTCAAGTAATGTGTGCCATTGGGGCACGCAGGAGATTAAATTAATTAACATGTATAAAAGAATGGGAACGGTTTAGACCATTGGTAATGTTCAAGAGTAAAACTATCGCCAAAAACTGGACAGAGCAATAACAGCAAGATCTCGCAATTACTGAATATCTCAATCACCCATCCTGCGTTGTTTTCTATCACGAAAGGTAAAACCATGCATTTTACAAAACATTCAAGAGTGTTGCAGAAAATAGACAAATTTGCAGTAGAGTATGCCAACTGGGACAAAGCTGATAAATTCTATATTACAGTTGATGTTGATTTTGCACCAGAATATATGATCGACTATGTTCTTAAAACTCTTGAAAAATATGATGTATCTGCAACTTTTTTTGCTACACATGAATCAGAAATTTTAAAGAAGCTTTCTCATGAATCAAAGTTTGAGGTTGGCATACACCCAAATCTAGGCCCTGAGTCTACACAAGGTAAGGGTTTGAACGAGATAGTAAAAAAACTTAGATCATTCTACCCTCGTGCAGTTGGAACAAGGTTTCATCTGCTCAATTATTCATACAGGGATTTGATCGAGCTTGGTAAAGATGGGTTTATATATGATATTTCTTCAATACGATTTAATTGCCCATATGTTCTGCCCGCATGGCATCAGGATCTCAATATGGTACTTCTTACATATGGATGGGAAGATGGTGTATGTGAAAAAGCAAAGCTGCCGATGAAACTTGATAGCATTGATTTAAAAAGTCCCGGAATAAAAATATTTAATTTTCATCCAGTGAATGTCTTTCTGAACGGCAAAGATTCATCTACAAAAATGAAATTTTTAAGCAGTATAGATAGACTTACTGATTGTCCAGAGGATTTGGTCGAGAAGTTTCGTTGTAATGGTAATGAAGGAGCGGATATTGTTTTAAACGACCTGTTAAAATTTATATCATCAAACAATCATAAAACCTTGCGCATTAAAGATCTGGTCAACTCATACAAACTTTTTTTAGATATACATTAGAAAGGTGGATAGCGTGCTCAGAAATCAAAAAATCGCCGTTGCCGGGAATAAATGGATTACGGAATATTTGATAACAAGTTTGGTCGAGTGTGGATACAAGCCGAGCTTGCTGATTCATATGTCACCAGATAAGTCTAAAAATATAAGTGGGTATAAGAATCTTTCAGGTTTTGCGGAGAAAAATGGTATTGAGGTTTATCACCCTCAAGTTTATACACTGAAATCAGAAAATGATAGAAAAAATCTTGAATGCAAGGAAATTGACCTTCTTTTTGTTTTCGGATGGCAGAGACTGATCCCTGCTTGGTTGATTAATCATAGTAGCTTAGGGGTGTATGGCGTACATGGGGGGCCGGAAAAACCTCCAAGATGTAGAGGGCAGGCGGTTTTTAACTGGGCAATCCTGCTAGGGTATACTAATTTTTATATGTATCTATTTGAGATAGATACAGGGGTTGATTCAGGGCGAATTTTGGAAATGACAGAATTTGATATTCTGCCGCATGATGACATACAATCAGTATATCATAAAAACTGCGTGGTATCTTGCCGGATGATTTTAAAATATTTACCCTTGCTTTTGGATAAAAAAGTAAAACCGACCAAGCAACCTGACGGAGAACCGAGTGTTCTTCCTAGGAGAGTGCCCGAAAATGGAGGTATTCATTGGGATGAGCCGGCTGAGAAAGTTGCAAACCTGATCCGTGCCGTTAATACTCCATATCCAGGCGCATTTACATTTTTGGAATCAATGAAAGTGAAGATTGAGGAAGGACATATATTTGATAATAAAATAACTTACGATGCGGTCCCAGGTGAAATAGTCAATCTTTTCCCTGGAGGGCATTTTGTTGTTATGGCGAAGGACCTCCCTCTTTATGTTCGGAGGTACTCTTGTTGCGACCCTGAAAAAATTGCTCGAGGCAAAATATTTCAACTACACAGCGGGATAAAGCAGGATGATCCTATTGTATAGTTCAAGTTGTTGAGATATGCACAAAGATCTAATATGAAAATCGCACATATCATTGGCGCTCGTCCGCAATTTATTAAGTATTTTCCCCTGTCAAAAGTAATCGATGATTATAATCAATCAGCAGAGGAACGTATTGAAAATATCATCGTCCATACCGGGCAGCATTATGATTACAGCATGTCAAAGGTATTCTTCGATGAATTTGAAATTCAAGAGCCAAATTATAACCTCGGAGTGGGTTCTGGTTCCCATGGATCTCAAACGGGAAAAATAATAAAAGAGGTTGAAGACGTTCTTATAAAAGAACAGCCCGATGTTGTTTTTGTATACGGTGATACTAATTCAACATTGGGTAGCGCTCTTGCTGCCGTAAAGCTTCACATCCCGGTTGCACATATCGAAGCAGGGCTTAGGAGTTTCAACAGAAAGATGCCCGAAGAAATCAACCGAATTGTAACTGACCATATATCAACAATCCTTTTTTGCTCAAGTCAAACGGCAATAAATAATTTAAGAAATGAAGGCTTTTCGAATGTGCTGAACAATGGTGAACTTGTTCCTCTTGGCAATCAAACAAACAATGTGAAAGCAGGGGTTAAAGGTATTAACAATAGTAATCCCCTTGTAATCAATGTCGGTGATGTTATGTATGATGCCCTTCTTCATTCAATTAAAATCTCAGAGCAAAAGGCAAACATTTTGGATGATCTTGGGCTTGAGGCAAATAACTACTGTTTATTGACATTACATCGTGCTGAAAACACGGAGAATGTAGAAACATTTGAAGGCATTCTCACTTTTGTAAATGATAACGCAGCCAATCAGAAGGTTATCTTTCCGATACATCCACGAACGAAGAAAATATACGGTGAGATAAACAAACCTTTTAATAAAATAAAGATTGTCGAACCGGCAGGGTATTTCGATTTATTGGAACTACTGAAGAACAGCAAACTCCTTTTGACTGATTCAGGTGGGATGCAAAAGGAAGCCTATTGGCTTGGTGTCCCGTGCGTTACACTGCGAGAAGAAACGGAATGGGTTGAAACAATAGAAAGCGGCTGGAACGTTTTATACAAAGATTACAAGGATGAACATTCGTGTTCGGATAGTAGCCGTGTATGCTATGGTGATGGGAAGGCGTCGGAAAGAATCTTAAATTATTTTCTAAATTCGGAGAAGTGTTAATGGAGTTTCCGTTCAATAGAGCCATGGTCACAGGTGGTGCTGGGTTCATAGGCAGTCATCTAGTTGAAGAGTTGTTAAAGGAAGACATTGAGGTAATCAGTATCGATAACTATGTTGCGGGGAAAAAGGAAAATCTTGCTGAATTCCATTCTTATCCTAGTTTTAAAGAAGTGAACTGCGATATTACTGATTACCAGAAAATGGAACCTTATTTCGAAGGGGTGGATGTTGTGTTCCATGAGGTTGCTTCCAAGATGACCGTTTGTTTGGAAGATCCAAGAAAAGATCTGGCGGTGAATGCGGAAGGTACTTTTAATGTATTGGAGGCTTCAAGGAAACATGCTGTAAAAAAAATCGTTCACGCATCAACCGGTTCTGTATATGGCGCGGCACAGTACTATCCTACTGATGAACTTCATCCGCTGAATCCGACATCGTATTATGGTGTCAGCAAATTGGCTGGTGATAGGTATGCAAGGTTATTTTCAGATTTTTTTGACATGGATATATCCATTCTTCGTTATTATCACGTTTATGGCCCAAGGCAGGAAAGCAGTGACGTCGGAGGTGTCGTCTCCATATTTGCACGCAGGGCGCTTCACGATCAACCGTTAATCATTTATGGAGATGGGACTCAGCTTCGTTCGTTCACGTATGTGAAAGATGTGGTGAATATCAACAAACTAATTGCCATTACTCCAGGGATTAGTGGCGAAGCATACAATTGTGCTTCGGGAAGCAAGGTAACAATTCTGGAACTGGCACAAAAGGTACTTGCCTACTACGGGAAAGAGGACCTTGAAATTCAGTTTAAAGACTGGAAAACAGGCGACATCAAAAAATTCGATGTGGATAATTCAAAGTTGAAGAGCCTGGGGTTTGAGTTCAGGACAGAGTTTGACGGGGGGTTGGCTCAAACGCTCGAATGGTCGAGGAAGTATTTTATGAAATAAGGAGATTTCCTTTGTACAAAGACAATAAAATAGGCGTTGTTGTCCCTGCGTATAATGAAAAAGAACTGATACTGGATACACTAAATGGTATGCCTGAATATGTAGATGCTATTTTTGTTATAAACGATGCCAGTACAGACAACACCCTTGAGTTAGTTCAACAACGGCAGAGAAAAGACTCGCGCATTCGTATCATCAATCATGAGACCAACAAGGGCCTCGGGCAATCCCTGGTAGATGGGTATCTTGCGAGCAGGGAAAGTGCCATAGACATTACCGCTGTCATGGCCGGTGATAATCAGATGCATCCTGATGACCTGCCGGCCCTTCTTGATAAGATCATTGAAAAAGATTACGACTATGTAAAGGGCAATCGTTTGCTTCACCAGGATATTTCGGCCATGCCGCGATACCGTTTCTTGGGAAATGCAGTGCTCACGATCCTGACAAAATTTGCCACGGGGTATTATTTTATGATGGATCCCCAGTGTGGCTACACGGCAATCAGGAATTCGGTATTACGTCAGATTCCTATTGAACAGATGACCAAGGGTTACGGGTACAATGCCGATATTCTCTGTATGCTTAACATACAACGTTTCATGGTTACAGACGCGCAAGTTAGGCCTGTTTATGACAGGGAAAAAAGCAAGATTAAATTGTGGAAATATATTCCCAAGACAAGCTGGTTGCTGATAAGGTTATTTTTTCGCAGACTCTGGCAACGCTATATTGTCCTTGATTTTCATCCATTGGTGCTCTTTTATCTTTTTGCTTTCTTTAACACCCTGTTTATTCTCCTACCCCTTACCATTCGTTTTTTCTTTATGTATTTTGAATACAATGAGTTGCCGAAAACTACCCTAACCATTCTGATTTCTACCTTTCTTATCACTTTTCAGTCTATCCTTTTTGCCATCTGGATGGATATGGACTACAACAGAAAAAAATAATACAGCAGGCAAATAGAGTTGAAATTAACACAATAACTGCTTCCTTGAGGTGTGGAAAGAGAACATGGGTGATAGGCAAGAGAAACAAAAGATCGTGGAGAAAACAGGAAAATATGTGTGGAATTTTTGGTGTTATTCTGGGGGAAAACTCGGATTTTAGCTGTTCCTCAACAAAGCAAACATTTAATAATCTATTTAAACTATCCGAGTCCCGCGGTAAAGAAGCTTCGGGGATGGCATTTCTTTCGCCCGATGGAATTTATGTGGGGAAGAGTGCTCTCCCTGGATCTCAGATGATTGCCCGAAAAGAATACGAGAACATTTTCAAAAAAGGGGTATGGAAAAATTCGACTTCCGAGCCCACAAAGGGTTCTTCCCCGATCAGTATCCTCGGACATACCCGCCTGGTCACGAATGGCTCGCAGCATGCTTATGATAACAACCAGCCAGTCATTTCCAGTGGTATGATCGGAATTCATAACGGAATTATTACAAATGTGGATGATCTCTGGCCCCGGTTCCCTTCGCTCGAAAGAAAGTACCAGGTGGATACTGAAATTTTGCTGAGTCTTATACGTAAATTTTACAAGGAAAGTAATTCTTTGTTGTCGGGAGTTCGAGAGACCTTCCGGTTGATCGAAGGTGTGGCTTCTATCGCTGTCCAGTTCGATGATCTGAATAATGTTCTTCTTGCCACCAATAACGGTTCCCTGTATTTGTGTTCCAATAATGCTGGCAATGCTCACATCTTTGCTTCGGAAAATTATATTCTACAAACCCTTACTAAACGAAAGCAGTTGCGGAAGTTGCTTGGGCATTTTGAGATACGGCATGTGGAGCCAAGAACGGGATTGCTGATCAATCTTGAAAACCTGAACATTAATGAATTCTCACTGGATTTTCAGGATAGTGATGGCGAGTTGCAAGTCAATCCATTGCGGTCGCGCAGAAAAATCATTGGCATTCCAATGGAAAAGGAAAAAAATATTAGTCTATACGAGGTGCCTGGAGAAGCTCCCTCCATTCTATCCCCGCTTTTTATGGACGAATATTCCGGAAACCGTGAGGCCGTGTCGCGATTGAAGCGTTGCACAAAATGTGTGTTGCCCGAAACATTCCCGTTCATTGAATTTGACAAAAAGGGCGTTTGCAACTACTGCCGGAATCATAAAAAAATAGAATTGCTAGGACTTGAGGCGTTGTATGAAGCCGTTGATCGGTATCGGAAGCCGAACAATAAACCTGATTGTCTGGTAACTTTCAGCGGAGGCCGGGATAGTAGCTATGGGGTTCATTTTATTAAAACTGTGCTGAAGTTAAATCCGGTCACATATACATATGATTGGGGTATGGTAACAGACCTTGCTCGTCGCAACCAGATGCGGATCTGTGGAAAGCTTGGCATTGAACACATCCTTGTGTCCGCTGATATTGGGAAAAAGCGGAAAAACATACAAAAGAACGTAACGGCCTGGTTGAAAAAGCCCTGTCTTGGAACGGTACCATTGTTTATGGCAGGTGATAAGCAGTATTTTTACTATGCGAACAAGGTCGGAAAACAAATGGATTGTGCAGGTATTATTCTCTGTGAAAATCCACTGGAGACCACTCGATTCAAGTCCGGATTTTGTGGTATTGCGCCAGAGTATGGCAGCAGGCAAACATATAATCTAGCTTTGTTCGATAAAGCAAAATTGGCGTGGTATTATGGAGGTCAGTATTTTAAAAATCCTTCTTACATCAACTCCTCTGTCCTCGACACCATTCGCGCCTATTGTTCATACTATCTCATTCCTCACAAATATCTCGATATTTTTCAATACATCAAGTGGGACGAAAAAGAGATAAATTCTACTCTGTTTAGTGAATATAACTGGGAAATGGCTCCCGATACGACGTCTACTTGGCGTATTGGCGACGGTACTGCATCTTTCTACAATTACATTTACTACACAATGGCTGGCTTTACGGAAAATGATACATTCCGAAGCAACCAGATTCGCGAAGGCATGATCACACGGGAAGAAGCCCGAGAACTGGTTGGAAAAGAAAATGAACCCAGATGGGACTCTATCCGATGGTATTGCGATGTTATTAGTATTGATTTTGAAGAAACGATTAAAAGGATTAATTCGGCGCCAAAACTCTATCCATGTAACTAATCTGAGCCCTAAACATAACATCAAGTGAGCGCGAAAATGACTGTTCGTTCAAACAGTGACATGAAGAGTTTGAAAAATTATGTACTTCACGGATTGTACCTTTCTCTTTATTCACCTTTCAAAAACATCTCCTTCCCTTTTTTTAATTATATACGCTATGGGGTAATACGATTATTTTCAAAAAGTATCAGGACTACTTACATCTCTGATGGAGTTTTTGTTTGGTTCCCATGGAGGGTTAAAATAGGAAAAGATTCCTCCATCAATCAAGGCGTATTGATTGATGGATATGGCGGGGTTGATATCGGGACTGGTGTTCGAATAGCCGCTTATTCAACAATAAATACTGCTGACCACAATTTTTCCGATGTATCAAAACGCATAATGGATCAGGGATATATCTGTGGCAAAGTTGTCATAGAAGATGACGTATGGATAGGGACTCACGTGTGTATTAATAAAGGCGTTACAATAGGAAAGGGTTCTGTAATTGGAAGTGGTGCGGTTGTGACTCAAGATATCCCGGCATATTCTGTTGCGGTGGGTGTTCCTTGCCGTGTAATAAAAAAACGCCTATAGCTGATAGACGGCTGGATTTTTGGGGGATGGACAAGGAGGATGTTTTTTTCGATTGGTGGAAACCTTAGTCGATAATATACGAAATATTATTTCCTTGTCTGTAAAACATCGATTCAACAGGGATGTGTTATGGAATACTGGAAGTCTCGCAACTTTAAGTGTCTGCGGCATTCTTGTCAATCTTGTAATAATGGCCTATCGGGGACCCCAGGAGCTTGGAATATTTAATCAGGTCTTTGCCTTCTATATTGTCATTTCTCAGATAGCTGTCGGCGGTCTCCAGTTTTCTGTCTTGAAACATTGTTCATATGAACAGGACAATCTCACTGAATGCGCGACGATTGCTTCCTCAGCGCTGATGCTTGTGGCGTTTTCCGGGGTTGTAATCTGTGCCATACTCGTTAGTTTGAGAAATGTAATCGGTGGCATTCTTGAAAGCCCATCCGTTGCCCTTGGATTGAGTTTTGCCATTCCCGGTCTCGCCTTTTTCGTACTTAACAAGGTTTTGCTGATGGTTCTGAACGGTTTGCGGAACATGCGCGCCTTTGCCGTTTTCCAAGCTCTTCGCTATGTTCTAATCCTTGCTGGAGTAGTGTCAATCATACTTCTCGGATATCCTGGATCTCATCTGCCGCTGTCCCTGACCATAGCTGAGATGACGTTGTTTGCAGCACTGATGTTGTATATCAATATTCTCTTATTCCGCATACGATTTTCGTTTGCCCCGGAGATACGCAGCTGGTTCAGGCGACATATATCATTTGGCGGCCGGGGTTTTCTAAGCGGCGTTTTGATAGAGATGAATACCCGGGTGGATGTACTCATGCTTGGCTATTTTATGTCGGATACGGTTGTTGGCATCTACAGTTTTGCCTCAACCTTTGCCGAGGGATTTGCCCAGCTTTCCACCGTGATTCGTCAAAACGTTGATCCAATTGTAGGCAAGTTCTTCGCGGAAGATAATAAAGAAAAGATAAGAGAAATTGCAAAAAAGGTAAGGCGTGCATTTTATCCAGTTATGGCCTTTATTGGATGTGCGCTGATTGCGGTTTTTCCCATTCTCATTTGGCTTGTCGCATCGAACGGTGAAAACTGGCAGAGCTGGGGTGTCTTTGCTATTCTGGTTAGCGGAATCGTTTTGGCATCGGGTTACCGTCCATTTATCGGCATGCTTATGCAGGGAGGCAGGCCGGGAACATATACAATGCTGATTGCGGGTTCAGCTATTGGAAATGTAATACTCAATGCCAGCCTTATCCCCGTTCTCGGGATTTACGGCGCGGCGGTGGCGACGGCGTGCGTATATGTCCTTGAGGCTGTGGCGCTTATTGTTGTTGTGAGGAAGTATTTTGGCATCAAGTTGTAACGATGCGTTGATATAAGATACAAGAATACCAAGATGCGCGATCCCCGAAAATATATAACTGTATTGATCATTATTCATGTTGCCGTAATGCTTTCTTTGTTACTGGTTGCCGTTAATTTTGGGCCTTCTGTGGAAACCGTTAAAAAAGATGCGAAAACTCTGCTGCTGACTGATGATGGATATTACAGGCTTGCCGGCGAGTTTGTAGGTGGCGGATCGCTGTTGCACAACAGGATTGGCCCCGGGATACCGCTGATTTATTCGACAATTTACCTGTTCCCGGAAAGGTATCATTCATATGTGCGGTTAGGGCTGGCGGTCTTGTTTAATATAGGAACAATAATGATATTATGGATGATAAGTAGAAACTTCTTGAGTATTAAGGAATATTTTGTTGGTTCATTATTTATTATTTTAAATCCTGTTTTTATGCATTGGACCTTTAAATCTGCCCCGGATAGCTACCTGGCTTTCTTCATCGTTTTATTTACGTTTTTTCTCTTAAGAAGTTACGACAAAGATCATCCTTATATGAACTTCTTTATTGCTTCCGTAATTTTGCTATGCAGTATTTTTATACGACCATCCGTTTTGTTGATACCGCCCGTATTGATTCTTTTTGGTATTTTTATGCGAAACAAGAAGCTGCTTTCTCATGCGTTCTTATTGTTCGGTGTATGTATTATTGGGTTTAGTATTAATGCTAAAATCTGTTCAGCAAATTATGAAAATAAAGCGGTCGGCTATACAACGGGAGTCGGAAGCTTTATACGAAATACTTATTTGTTGGACAATATTATAAGAACTGGGCGATTTGATAAGGGACTGAAAGAAAATCCGGATGTAAATGTTCAGGTATTGGCAAATAATATGTATGATGCATGGGAGGAGAATTATTTCAAAGACAATCCTAAATCAGGCGGCATTCGTACCCTTGCGAATTTTATTATTGATAATCCAGGGTTGGTATTGAGAAAAATTTATCTTAATCCTGTTTTTGTTTTTACCTTGGCTGCGCGACAAGCTGAATCCTATTTTAATCTTTTTGTCACGATAATCTCACTGGTTTTCACCTTCCTGGGAATACATTATACAACCAAAGATACAAAGTTCTGGATAATAGCAGGCATAATAGTTGGCTATCTGCTTTTATTCATAATTGTGCATGCATACTGCAGGTATTCTGTTGGAGTGCTGCCTCTTTTATATGTTTTTGCGGGGAAGGGCTTGCTGGAGACCGTAGAGAGTATACGGAAAAAATCTAATAATACATTGATTCCAACTCAAGGCAATATATGAAGGTTTTTGTAGATATAATCCATCCAGCTAACGTTCATTATTTTAAGAACTTTATTAAGGAAATGCAACGGGCTGGACACAAAGTATATATTACTGCTCGAAATAAAGACGTTACCCTTAAGTTGCTTGAAGCGTATGGGATGAAATATTTTAATATGGGAAAGGGGCGCATAGGCCGGGGTAGTTTTGGAAAACTTTTGTATCTAATATATGCTGAACTGCTGACATTTTTCTATTTCTTACGAATACGGCCGAACTGCGTCATCAGTTTCGCCTCAATCCCTGCCGCGCATAATTGTTTCCTTTTTCGTATACCCCATATTTCATTTGATGATACCGAGCATAACAGGATTAACCGCCTATTGTATAAACCTTTTACAGCGGTGATATTTACACCGCAGTGCTTTTTGGATGATCTCGGACCGAAGCAAATTCGATTTCCGGGATACATGGAGTTGTTTTATCTGCATCCTTCCGTTTTTACGCCAGATCCAAGCATTGTTCGCCATTTGGGTGTTAACCCCGGTGAGAAGTATGTGGTTGTCAGATTTGTGTCTTGGGATGCATTCCATGATATCGGCCAACATGGATTCGATTATGAAAGCAAAATAAAGTTAGTCCGAGCACTTGTACCTCATGTCAAGGTATTTATCAGTGCTGAAGGAGATCTTCCTCCCGAGCTTGAGCAATATCGTATTTTGATATCTCCAGAAAAAATGCATGATGTGTTAGCCTATGCGACTCTTTTTATAGGAGAAGGGGCTACGATGGCTTCCGAATGTGCTGCTCTTGGTGTTCCGGCAATATATGTCAACTCTCTGGAATTGGGCTATCTGAAGGAGCAGGAGAGAAAATATGGTCTTGTGTTTAATTACAGGACCTCAGAAGGAATAACGGAGAAAGCATTGGAATTGGTAAAAGAGGTGGATGACGGCGCTTCTTGGAAGAATAAGCAAAAGAATCTACTCAGGGAGATGATAGACCCCACAAGGTTTTTGGTGTGGTTTGTCCAAGACTATCCTTACAGTTTGGAGCGATTACGGAGTACCCCTGATGTATTCAGAAATTTTGATAATCAATGCGAAGCGGGTTACGAAGAATAATCAATAGGAATAAGTGCAGCCTTGCGGTTTTTGGTTATGACGTTAGACCGTTGGCTTTAAAGTGGCGGAGAAGATTCGATCCGAATTTGTCTCATTAACGGGAAAAGATCAGAGTAAGCGAGCATGTGTGGGATATTCGGCATAGCCGTTAATAGAAATGCCCCGGATACTAATCGGCAAATAAAGAGCACCTTACTTGATCTGGCCTTGCTGTCAGAGACAAGGGGGAAGGACTCCTCCGGATTTGCCTTCAGAAATGACATTGACAGGGCCATCAATGTAATTCGAAGTCCCATGCCCATTTCATCTTTAATCAAGGAACAGGTGTTTGCCGATGAATTGGACGCTAATCTGAAGAATGCCTGTGGCAGAGGGAAAGAGCACACGAAGGATATTTTTTCGGTAATAGGGCATTCTCGCCTGGTAACTAACGGTACCCAGCTAAATGATGAAAATAACCAGCCTGTGGTGAAGGATGGCTTGGTGGGGGTACACAATGGAATTATCATTAACGTTGACGAGTTGTGGAATAAGATACCCGCATACCAAAGGAAATATGAAATTGATACGGAAATTATGCTTTCCCTTTTCAGACATTTCGATGAGACCTGCAAGTCATCCAGTGTATCAATTTCCAGGACCCTCAAAGAGATAACCGGCACAGTAGCAACGGCTTTTTTCATCGATAACAAAAGCGAGATGGTCCTGGCAACGAATAATGGTTCTCTTTATGTCTTGTCAAACTTTAAGGACATCTTGATTTTCGCATCAGAGAAACACATCCTGAACATTCTCATGAGAAGACACAAAGAAACCATATCTGATTGCACACTGCTTCACGTAAAGTCCAACACAGGATACTCGGTCAACCTGGCTGATTTCCAAGTGAGGCATTTCAATATTCTTGATGAGACGGTTGCGGACGATTCAGCGGGAATTAAAGAAAAATCTAGTTTAAATATACAATCAGTCGGCAGTTCCAGACATGATAAATCCTTGCTGGTCGACTTTAATGACATAATGACGAGCCCCAAGGCAACCCGTGAAGCAAAAATGCTGGAATTCAGCATAGACGAGATATCAAAACTGAGGCGATGCACCAGATGTCTCTTGCCCGAGACATTTCCATTTATACATTACGATAGTGAAGGTGTCTGCAGCTACTGTAATAATTATAGATTAAAGAATCAGCCCAGACCGCTGGATGATTTGCTGCAGTTGGTCGAGCCGTACCGGAGCACAAACGGCAGTTGTGACTGCATAGTGCCTTACAGCGGCGGCCGCGACAGTACTTTTGTGCTTCATATGATAAAAAAAGTACTCGGCCTGAACCCGATCACCTTCACGTATGATTGGGGAATGGTAACTGACCTGGCGAGGAGAAACATTGCCAGAACATGTGGAAAGCTGGGAGTGGAAAATATTATTGTAGCCGCGGATATATTTAAAAAAAGAAGCAATATTAAGAAAAATATTTCAGCCTGGTTGAGAAAGCCAATTCTGGGGATGGTTCCGCTTTTTATGGCTGGCGATAAGTACTTTTTTTATTACACGAATCAGTTAAAAAAACAGACCGGCATTCAACTGAACATCTGGGGAATCAATAACCTCGAGAATACGGATTTTAAGAGCGGCTTCGCGGGTGTAAAGCCGGTATTTGACAAAGAAAGGATTTATTCTCTTTCAACAAGCGGGAAATTGTCTTTTTTCGCGTTCATAGGGAAAAACTTTTTCCTCAATCCACATTATTTCAACTTATCAAACCTCGATTCAATCGGATCATTCTTGTCGAGATATATGTTTCCCCAAAAGGATTACTATTCTTTCTTTGATTATTACCAGTGGAACGAGAAAGAGATCGAGAATTTGATTATCAACGAATATGATTGGGAAACGGCGATAGACACGAAATCAACCTGGCGAATTGGAGATGGGACAGCAGGCTTTTACAACTATGTCTATTTTACGGTTGCCGGATTTTCTGAGATTGATACGTTTCGCAGTAATCAGATTCGAGAGGGGCTCCTGTCCAGAGAAAAGGGATTAAAGTTAATTGAGGAAGAAAATCGGCCGCGATATGAGAATATCAAGTGGTACCTTGAAATCGTCGGCCTTGATTTTGCGGATACTATCAAGCAGATTAATGCAATTCCGAAATTATACAGAAAGTGATCGGAACGTTACCTGCTCCACAAGATTCTCTGTCACATTTATTGTAAAATGGATATTTGTGATTTGGGCCTTGGTTGTTGCCGCTTTATCTGTTTTTCCGTTGCCAAACACTACTGATGTTTTAGTATCTATTAAATTAACCAGTTCGGGTTTCGTAATGCATTGTGTCGCTTATTCCGTAGGCATGTTATTATGTTATTGGGCTTTTGATAGAGGTGATATTCCCTTTATCCTGTGGTCCATGTTATTAATTTTTCTCTATAGTGTGATTTTGGAAATCGCTCAGCTTTATCTTCCGTACAGGATCTTCAATCCCAAAGATATTGTGGCGAATGCCCTCGGAATTTTTTTCTTCTTTGCTATCTGGCAAATTTATTCGGCTTGTTCTTCACACCTTAGAAGCAAAGGGATCACTTAGATTTCTCGTCGCTAGCGCTCCTCGAAATGACAAAAAAGCTCTCCTCGAAATGACAAGATTTCACCCTGGCGGGTATTATAGCTCCCTGTGGTCGAAATAACAGGAAATAACACACTCCTCGGAATGGCAGAAAGATTTCTCAGTTGTAAACTTCTTCGCAATGATAGGAGGATTTTTCATCTCGATAAATCGAGATTCGAAATGACAAAATTCATATGACTAAAAAACTCTCACAATTTTCTTTTGTACTATTAGCGTTAGATTTTACCCTGCTCAATATTGCATTTTTTGTAATGAACTATTGGAAGCGCGGGACGTTCGTGTTTTCTCCGCTGTACGGCAAGTTGCTGCTCGCGTTCTATGGTATCTGGCTGGTTGTTTCGCTCTTTACAAAGAAATCCCGGCTTGACTTCTATAGAAAATATCGGGCGATGATCCTTCTGCTTACGAGGTCATCCATATATATGGTCTATTGCGTGGCCCTCATGGTGGTTATAATGGGGCTGAGCGGTTTTTCAAGGCTCCAGGTCTTCGGGACGTGCGGTCTTTTTTTTGTTGCTGAGGTGATAGCCTTTTCGTTTTATTATGTGATGGTTCACCGGTCAGGGGATGCGTACGCGGATAAGGAGGATGTCGAACCAAAACCAGAGACCAAGGTCAAAACAAAACCTTCGCTCGTTTTACTGGTCAGCGATTTTCTCCTGGTTACATGTCTCTTTTTCA